>Ga0180438_10002300_pt1 | contig 31643 bp, 19 predicted proteins | sample SS_ome_12_FD_132455 | JGI IMG/M metagenome (GOLD analysis project Ga0180438, IMG submission 132455) | Hypersaline lake sediment archaeal communities from the Salton Sea, California, USA - SS_3_D_2 metaG | ecosystem: Environmental > Aquatic > Non-marine Saline and Alkaline > Hypersaline >... | reverse complement strand
GAATTTGTACTGCTGGACATAAGTGGTAGCCTGAAGCGGCACTTTCTGACCAGGCTCACTTTCGGCTAGGTGCCATTTCCTTTCGTTTGTCCGTGCGAAGACCAATTCTTCACCGAACTGATTTCTCTGTATCTCCTGCAGGCCTATTCTTGAGACCCAGAGCCGCCCGTCCTTTTTTTGCTCCAGGCCGCCGCCGAGGACCAGGAGGCATTTTACAAATCCGAGTGGCAGTGGTTTTTGTCTTCCAACCTGTTTTTTTCGGAGCTGGAAAGACAAATGCAGACTGTGCGGAGGTATATTGTAAAAGTAAAGAATCTGCCCGATGAGCTGGTTGAGCAGCCATGGGTCACTTGTCGCAGGCCTTGAGAGTTCAGCAGTGATATTTAATCTTCCCGGTGCAAGTTCGAGAAAGCCCTGCTTTCGATTTTTCCCTACCAAGCCGGTGTGGTCGTCGATGTATCCGCCGAGCTTCCAGAACAGAACATCGAGAGAAAAGTCCTGGAAATACCTGAAACCGTCGTAGCTCGCATCAAGCTTTCTGACCGAGTCCGCCGAAGTTGCATTAGCTGAAATAGTAGTTGGTCCAAGATTACTCAATTCGATTTCTGTGCCCAGTGGAATCAGCCCGGTCTGACGGTTTGCACGGATACGCTCAAGGTATGAGCGCGCCAGGCGCGGATTGAAGATGCTGTCAGATGCGCTTACAGCATACTTGATATAGTCGATGAGGTCGTAATTGCCGAAAGGCATAGCCGACAGTGCTCCTGTGATGAGCAATTCGACGGCTCCGGCACTGAGATTCAGCATCTGTAAGGCGGCAAGCAGGCTCACGGAGCGTTTGAAGTATCTTTCAGAGCTTTGTAAGTGCTCGAGGTCGTAGCGAAAACGCGACTGGATTTTTTCGTCAAATTGATTGAGCAGTGTCTGCTTTACAACCAGAGCAAGGTAATTACGTATGAACGCTTTTGCCTGAGGTTCATTTTTAAGATGTTTGATAGAAGGCCTCGGTCGGTCAAGCTCGTGAGCAAGATAGTAATCACTTACGGCCTCAGAATCGTAGTGGCTTATGACAAGGTCTCTTTCCGTAGTTGCCAGCAGCTCTCTTTCGGCTCGTCTTTCGATTCGAGCATCGGGTGATTTTTCGCCCGGGCGGGTGTGCCTGCCGATGAACTCTTCGATGCGTTTTCTCAACCAGAGCTCGTCAATTATATTGACGTGAAAGCGGTCACCGAAATGCTTTCTCATAGACTCTCTCGGCGAGTGATATGCGACGGCATTAACAGCGCCTTCGCCGGTGTGCACCTGGATTTTGATTCGATTATACCGTTTCCCTTCGTAATAATCGATATCGGAAAGAGCCTCAGAGGTAAGCTCATGAATCAGCAGACCTTCAATCCTGCTTGAAGCATCTTTGACTGCGTAGAAATAGACATTGTCCGGGCTTACCTTTTTATACCCGGGCAGAAAAGCAGGCTCGGCAAACAGAGTTTCCGAATCGAGCTCTTGCGGCTTCAGAGTAAAACTGAAACCGCTGACCGATTTAAAAATCTCCGGCAGTCTCAACGAGCCGTACACAAACAAGTTTACCTTTTCACTGCTCATATTTTTCACTATAGCAGATTAGCGGCCGGCAGGCAAACTGCTGCGGGCTTTTGTCTCGAAGAGGTTATATGAACTATACAGTGGCGGTGGTGTCAGGCCTTTTTGATTTGGCGCCGCAGTTTGAAGAGTTCTTTGAATGCCCGCAGAATTACTTTTACATTTGCGCCGGACTGTCGACCTCTGGTGCGTGGGTAATGATGAACGCCGATTTGTGTTATACGGTACCGGTTAGACACAGCCCGTGCGAGGATTTCGGTGTCGATAAGGGCGCCGGTGCTCGCAAGCCGCATATCACGGAAGATTTGCCTCTTGTATAACTTAAAAGCACAGTCAATGTCACGGACTTTGAGCTTGAACAGGACCGAGACAAGCTTTGTCCAGCACAAGGCGTTGATTTTCCTGATGAAAGAATCGCAGCGATTTATACGATAGCAACTGACGATATCGTATTGTTTCATAAGCGGAATCAACTGAGGCATTTCGGCGATATCAAACTGGCCGTCACCGTCGGTGTAGAAGATGAGTTCTTTGCGGGCGGCTTCGATACCTGAACGTAATGCCGAGCCATACCCTAAATTTCTTTGATGGTGTATGGCCTTTATATATTTGTTTTCAGCGGCAAGTGAATCTGCAATCTCACCGGTGCCGTCGGTGCTGCCGTCATCGACGATTATAATCTCGAAATCACTGCTGAAACCTTTGACTACATTCAGAGTCTTTTCTACCAAAGATGTGATATTTTCAGCTTCATTGCAGCAGGGGAAAAAGACGCTGATTGAAGGCTGCTCCACAATTTTGCTGTTTTTTATTACCAAGAGCTCAATCCGTGTAATTTACCCGCCGTTCGTATGGCGGGGTCTGCGTTAATCTGCTTCTGTTCTGAACAGGTGGCCGCAGTAGAAAGATTGTTACGCTATTAAAACACTATTGTTGGCTACCAAGCAAGTCCACCGAAGGAGGATTCGCCTTAGGCGAATCACCAATACCTTTCGGTGTGGATATCTCTTACCATTTTATCGTATTGCTCTATTAATTGTGAGTAGTGTTTTACCAGTTTGGAATCCTTCTGTTGGCCGGCAAAACTTCTAAGCCGGTATGCAGCGAGTTGAGCTGAGGTAATTCTGCAGCGGTAACCGTCTTGCTCAATATATTGCTGTCTGTTTTCTTCGAAGTCTTCGACGTAGGCCCTGCAGATTGCATTGGTCTGTTCTGCAAGCTGCCGGTACCTGCCGGCAGTAAGAACCTGTACCATTGCTACGCGCGATGGAACACCATATAGTGCCTTTTCGGCATATTCAAGGGCTGTTCGTTTGTCTTTTAGCGTCTGTCCGTATTTGGTCAGAACGTACGAGCGCATAAGGTCTTCGGACAGTTCAGTGGGGAAAACAACCTTTTGATTTTTGACGTCATCGAGCAGTTTCATGCCCTTTTCCGATTTACTATCGACCCATATCTTCTGTTTATCATTGAAAAAAACGACATGCCATTGCTGATTATGGCTCAGCCCTTCTTCGAAAGGCCCGCCTACGACATTCTTATTCATAGGCATCAATACTATCCAGACGTTGTCGTTGCGGAGTTGTTTGCTGAGCCATGTACCGATTTTTTTATAGTCCGAGTCATTGAGCTTGTGGCGTCTTTGGCGAGCGGCGTGGACGATAGGGCCGCCGAACATAATCGAAGCCCAGTGGTCATAGGCATCTCTGTCGTAGGCTGCTTGTGCCCTGCCGTCCATAAACAACTGGAGCGGCGTTTTACCGGTGTTCGGGTCTGGCTCCTGCACCCAGCCGATAAAACCACCTTCGGTCCAGTAATTGAACATTTTACCTGAAATGTTATTTTCTCTTATGAACCGGCCAGCATAGAAGGGTTTTGCGTCTGAAGCTGTCATTCTCATAAAAACCGAGGTTAACTTAGGGTCTTTCGGCCAAGCATCGAGGTAAACTCGTTTGAATTTCAGTGTCCACCACGTTCCAAAACAGATAACGGCAACGGCCGCGGCAAAAACAAAGAACGACTGAAGCGTTTTTGGCATCGAGGTTACAGCAAGCCGTTTGTTTTTGTGGAAGTTGTGCGAGGCACAGAGCGTTCGGGCCATCTCATTTATAAATACAGCCAGCAGCGGGCAGGCGGTAATGGCGGCAATAGGAATGAATCTTCGCGATTGAATGGCCATATATATGGTAAGTGCAGCGATGACAATAAGGGCAGCATCGATCCTTGGAAGCTGAAAGGCTTGCCCGCCGTCCGTATGGAGGGCTTGTTGCTCTGATTCGTAATTCAGCTGCCTTTCGGTTGAGATTTTTACAAAAATCTGGCGCAAATACCGATACGCAAACCAGACAGCTATAGCGAACGCATTTATAATGTATAATACGACGAAGAGATGCCTGTGGTTTAATTTATAAGGGCCTTCATATACGGGACGCCACTGGCGGCGAATAGAAAACATTTCTTTGATAGAATCAAGCCCGAAAGGGTCAAACAAAACGGTCATTAAAATAACAGTAACAACGCCACTGGCGGCAACGAGGAGAATATGAAAGCCTTTTGTCTTTATTTTGTCGCAAAAGGCCCCTGAAATAAGCGCTGCAAAAGCATATAGAGGTACCAGAATGAAAGGATATATGTATCTGCCATAGTAGCCTTTATCGGCATTGGCGAATTGCATAAAAACCAGCGTAAGCGGCAGGACGAGGTAAATCAGGTGAATGTTTTCAAAGACTGCCAGCAATATGATTGCTATAAAAAAAGCCGAAAGGATAAAGTCAACCGAGTTCAGTCTCAGCCAGGAACAGCTTACCATTATAGTCCATCCGAGCGAAATGGCCGCAGCCCAACCCAGGCAGCAGGTCAGAACTTTATATCTACTCTGCTGTGCATGAAGCTCGTTGATTGGGGCTTTTAAGAGCCTGGGTTTGGCCAGGCGCGATAAAAGCCACAATATAGTCGTTAAGACAAAAACAAGCACAAGAACAAGGAAAGGAAAGCCGGTACCTACTACATTCGACCATTCAAAGCCCGGATGCCATTCGTTCACAGAACGCCATCTTTCAGCGTGCTCGCTGACACTGATAACGACCGTGTGAGTCAGGTTGGTAAGGTGAAAAGGATTAAATATAATCACCGCTATCAATGAGACAAATCCTGCACCTATAGTGTGATAAATACCTTTTTTATCGATTGAGACAAAGTGTTTCCGCAGAAAAAGTGACAGGATATGCATCCCTGTAAATGGTACGAGCATAATAAAAGCGTAGATGTATCCGCCGTGGACGTTGCACCAGAAAACACAAAGCGGTATCAGCAGCCAGATGTATAATATACTTCGATAAGTGGCGAGGGCGAGTATAAGGAAAAAGACGGCTGCCAGCAGATTTGAAAAGCCTGCCGGTCGGATGTCAAAAAACGAACGGCCAATGAACATAGCGCCGCAGGCGAACAAAGCAGCCAGAGCGGGATTTGCGCGTAATACCCGCGCGATGTAATAGACGCAAAAGACCGTGATTATATAGATAGCGAACTTCCAGTACACGAGCGTGTTAAATGAGAGCTCCTCTGCGTCGGCGAAGGGTGATTCGTGACTCAGCCAGTAAAACATGACATGCGTGAGCCAGTTTTGATTTACCCACCCCGTCGGATGCCAGTATTTTACGGTCTCAATACCGACCTTATCTGTAATCCATTGGGCCCAGCCGGGCCATTTTTCGATTTCCTCAGCAGTCGGCCCTGGTCTGTGCGAATTTGCGCTGAACGGCTCGACGGTATCAACACCGTGATTTAAAAAATGCCGACCACACGCCATCGCAACCCACGTATCGCCGGCGCCGACCATATGCGTTGAAGCATGAAATGCAAAGATAATCATAGCTGCAAATCCCAGCAGCATAGGCCAGCCGGAAAAAGCTGCTCTTGATGTCTTTTGCCCGCCTGCGTCTCTACTGAACTCGCCGAGGTCCAGCGGCAGAGGTTGAGTTATCTTCTCAGCCATTCTTTTAACTTTTTTAAGCCTTCAGTTATGTTTTCGATTGAGCAGGCAAAACTAAGCCGAACATTGTTGTCGCACCCGAATGGCTTTCCGGGAACCAACGCAACTTTGGCCTGCTCGAGCAGAGCTTTTGCAAAATCCATGCTGTTATTGATATCCGTACCGTTAATATTTCGGCCATAATGGCTCGAAACATCAGGAAAACAATAGAATGCGCCGGTCGGTTGCTGACAGTATATACCGTCGATTTCATTCAGCTTTTCGGCCATAAATGCACCTCTCGCTTCGAATTGAAACCGCATTTGTTCGACATTTTCCTCTGCCTGTTCAAGAGCGGTTATGGCGGCCTGCTGGGCGAATGCGACGGCATTCTGAGTCATATGTGACTGCAGCCGACCCATTGCCTGTATGATTTCGGCAGGCCCTGCCGTATAGCCGAGCCGCCATCCTGTCATCGCAAAGGCCTTGCTGAAGCCGTTGACCGTAAGAGTCCGGTTGTAAGCATCTTCGCTGAGTGAGGCAAAGCTGACGAATTTCGTCCGGCCGTAAACGAGCTTTTCGTAAATCTCGTCCGATAGCACGATTATATCTGTCCCTTCAAGCACTTTAGCAATCCGGCTGAGCTCGTCCGGTGTATAGGTGAAGCCACCGGGATTATTCGGTGAATTCATCAAAAACATCGCAGTTTTCGCTGTACAAGCGGCTTTTAACTGCTCTGGAGTTATTTTATAGCCGGCGGTTCTATCGGTCGGGATGATTTTGCCGACGGCACCGGCAAGTTTAATTGCTTCGGGATATGTAACCCAGTAAGGAGCCGGCAGGATAACCTCATCGCCGGGATCAAGAACAGCCTGCATTGACTCGTAGATGGAATGTTTCGCACCGATATTGACTATTATCTGTTCGCAGGAGTATTCGAGATTGTTTTGAGAACGAAGTTTCTTTGAAATGCTTTCTCTCAGTTCCAGTATCCCAGGTGTTGCGGTGTACTTTGTTTTTCCCTGATTAAGAGCAGAGACGGCGGCTGCCTTGATTATCTCAGGTGTGTCAAAGTCAGGTTCACCTGCTCCGAAACTGACCACGTCTGTCCCCTCGGCCTTTAGTTGTTTGGCTCTTGCGGTTACAGCCATTGTCGCTGACGGCGGTACGGCCTGCGCTCTTTTGCTGATTTTCATATCGGCAGCTCCTCTCCGGATTAAAGATACATTTCTGTAAAGGTTCTTGTAAGATTAAATACGAATCATCGTCTGCGGTCAAGAAAATTGCTCCGCCTCGGCACACGGCCTTTTTTATTGTGACGGCGTTGATTTTTGCCGGCTGGAAGGCTTGTATCATATCAGGAGATATAATATAATAGTTGCAGACTCAGAGGTAGCCGGTTGGCAAGTTTTCTCCGGAAGGAAAATAGACAATAGAAAACAGAGGGGGAAGGCGATATTTTCACTGGATGGTTGCTCTGTATAAATATGTACGAGCACCCACGAAGGAGTCCTCACGGAGTTATGGACAATACTAACAAAAAAAGTCCGGTTAATATAACCGAGCGCAAGTTTAACCGTTTGCTCAGCAGGAGAACACAAAAACTTCTTAGTATAACAGCAATCCTGGCGGAGTGTAAATCTCCCGACAGGTTCATGAGACGCCCTTTTCTCGCCGAGTTGCTTTCACAGTCAATGCAAATCGAGGAATACCTCGACGCTTACGGAGCGCCCAACAACAGGCACTGGCGGCCATTAAGGTCTCTTGTTGCCACTACTAAGCTCTTTTCAGACGTCAGCTACGAGTTGCTCCACATAAAACACCAGATTCCGTCATACCATTTGCACCTAATACAGCAGGATTTTCTTAAGGCCACCCAGGAGACCTGTGAGTTTACAGGCAATATTTTGCTTCAGGCAAGCAGACAGATTGTCGCCCTTGCGAGCTATCTCGAGCTGCCCGTCAAAAAAGAGCCCGACGCGATTGAACGCTATGGCGAGGAGCTGCCGCCGGGAAAATTACCTCGCGACAGTGGCGCCAGAAGGGTAGAAACAGCCTCTGATACGATAATCCGGCTGGCAACGGTATCACTGAATCTTGCCTCAGAAAGTACAGTTTTGCACGGCTCGCAAGAAGACAACTGGAATGAACGGTTTAATTACACGCCGCAGAGCTTTACGGAGGAAAATCTCCGCCTTCTTGAGCTGCGTTTTCACAACCTGCAATCACTATACGATACCCATATAAGCGGCACGGGCACAGAGGAGATTGACGCTGACCTGCCGGTGCTGCGAGGCCACATCAGCGTAATCTTCCATTTACTGCGGACAGCAACGGCTTTTGCGCACTATTATGAACGCCACCTTCTCGCCGCGATGCCTCGTACCACTCGCAGCCGGGGCCGGGCAGCAGAGCCTGTTTTGCATTCGGTAGTAAAAAAACAGGAACTCTTAAACGCCCTGATGCAATACTCGCTTGCATATTCAAGCCGTTTTTTGGCCGGTATTCGCAATCTATGTCAGTCAATGCTGAAACGATACACCATAGTGACAGAAATCGAGCTGCCCGTACCGCCCTACCGCGGCTTTCACGTAAGACCAGCCACGCTGATTTCCAGGCTGGTTAACCATTACGGAACATCCGTCCGGATGGAGCTGGATAATGAGCGATATGACGCCAGCCTGCCGCTCGAGTTGTTCCGTGCAAATGAGAAAATAAACGCACAGAAACGACGCTCTATCGCCTCCGAAATAGTTCGACTTCAAATGGCATCCGGTGAGGCAAAAAACAAAGATTTTGAGCGTGTAGTTCGCGGAGTCGTCCTGATGCTCGCCGAGCGCAGTAAGGTGGTAATCTACGAGCAGCCTTTAAAACTGCCCGAAATAGCGGCCGCACAGGAAGGAACATTGCTGGAGAGGGTTATCGCAGAGATTAACCGGCTGTTCGCTACGGGCAAGATTGATTTCACGGCTGATATGAAGGTGAAGTTTATCGGCGGCAGTCAGGTGCTGAAAGATATCGAACTGCTGGCAAAGGCCGGCTATGGTGAGGATAACTTTGGAAATAACATTGCCCTTCCAAAACAATTAACATACCTGAGAAAATAAGTTAGCAGCGACTACTTTTCGCCGAGCCAGCTCGGGCCGTAACTGATATCGACTTTCACAGGGACGTCAAGCTCAATTGCAGATGTCATTTCATCGGAAATCCATTCGGCGTGACGGGCCGCATCATGTGCAGGCAGTTCGAATACGAGTTCATCGTGGATTTGCAGGATTAGTTTTACCGGCAGGTTTTCACGCCGAATCTTTTTGTGGATGTTGACCATTGCGACCTTTATTAAATCTGCGGCGGAGCCCTGGATTACGCTGTTGACCGCAAGCCGTCTGGCCTGTGAACGCTTCGAAGAACTTTTGCTGTTAAGATTTTCGATCTTTCTGCGGCGGTGAAGTATAGTCTCGGCATAGCCTGTACGGCGGGCGCGGGCAGCGCAGTCTTCGGTAAAATCACCTATCGAACGGTACCGCCTGAAGTAATCATCGATAAATCGCTGAGCCTGCGCGCGTGTCATTCCCGTGGTTTGGGCAAGACCAAAAGCGCTCTGACCGTAAATGATTCCGAAATTCACCGCTTTACAGCTTGCCCGCATCTGAGGGGTAACTTCTTCAATACCGACATTGTAAATCTGCGAGGCGACAAATGAATGGATATCGCGATGCCGGGCAAAAGCCTCGAGCAGCGCCTCGTCTTTCGACAGGTGGGCCAGCAGACGCAATTCAATCTGTGAATAATCTGCGCTGAGAATGTAATCCGAACTGCTTTCAGGTATGAATGCAGCGCGAATCTTTTTACCGAGCTGCGTTCTTATGGGTATATTTTGCAGATTTGGTCTCGACGAGCTGAGCCGTCCTGTGGCAGTTATAGCCTGGTTAAAAGATGCATGGAGCCGGCCGGTGTCCGGGTTTATTAGCCCGGGTAATTTATCGACGTAGGTGTTTTTTAGTTTTACAAGCCGGCGGTATTCGAGAATGGCTGGAATGACCGGGTGCCGGTCCTCCAGCTCCTCGAGAACCGCTGCGTCGGTGCTGGGCAGTGATTTGCCGACCCGAACAGATGGAAGCTTGAGTTTCTCGAAGAGAATTGCGCCGAGCTGTTTCGGAGAATCTATATTGAAAGCGGAACCGGCAAGGGAGTAAATCTCATCTGTAAGTGATTTAACTCTTGCATCGAGCTCGCCTGACATACTCTTTAAGACACTGGTATCAAGCCAGACCCCGTTATGCTCCATCTCAGCCAGAACAGAAACAAGGGGCATCTCGACCGTCTCGAACAGGCTTTTCAACTCCTCTTCAAGGTCAAGTCGATGCTTGAGATGTCTGTACAGTTGTAAGGTGATGTCGGCGTCTTCGGCGGCATATTCACAGGCAGGCCGCGTCTCGACCATGTCAAAGGACACCTGTTTTTTACCTTTTCCGATGAGCGACGAGATAGGAATGCATTGGTAATTGAGAAAATCAAGAGCCATTTTGTCCATAGAGTGACTGGCCCGCTGCGGCTCAAGACAATATGAGGCAACCATCGTATCAAAAAACACACCTTTTAAGGGCATTTGGGCGTTGAGGAGAACAAGTAAATCGTATTTGATGTTCTGGCCGATTTTTTTTACTGCCGCATCTGCAAAAATCGGGGTAAGTTCTGGGCGGATTTCATCGATGTCGAGCTGCTTGTCACCCGGTGGGGCCTTTACCGGCAGGTAGTATCCGGTGTGAGGCTCCCACGAAAAGCTCATACCAACAAGTTCGGCTGACATAGGATTTATACTCGTCGTCTCGGTATCGATAGCGAATCCCGCTCCGCCGCAGGCAAATTTTTTGAGCTTTTTCAAAAAACCGCTGAACTTCTGCGGTGTATCGATTAGATGGTATTTATGCTCAATAGTTTCAGAACAGGCGGGTTTATGGAACTCAAAACTTGCCTGCCGGTGGCTAAGGTCAAGCTGAGAGTTCAGCGGTGCACGGGTAATACCTTCGGTAGTTTTTTGCGGAAGGCCCAGTTTACTCAGAAGACGAGTAAAACCGAGTTCACTGAAAATCGACGAGAGTTTTTCTTTCTGGTCCGCCTTCAGTGGATTTAGTTTCAGTTGTTTGCTGTCGAACTTCACAGGTACATCGCAATCAATAGTAACAAGCCGCTTGCTGAGCAACAAGGTCTCAGCCGCATTGCGAAGGTTTTCACCGCGTTTGCCTTTGAGCCGGCCGGCGTTTTTAAGCAGATTCTCAATGGAACCGTATTGTTTAATCCAGCTCAAAGCTGTCTTCGGGCCTACATCAGGAACACCGGGCACATTATCAGCGGTATCACCCGCCAGAGCGAGGCAATCGATGAATTGTTCCGGCGTGACACCCATCTCAGCAAGCATACTTTTTCGGTCTGACTTTTGTCCGGTTTTTATATTGAGGATAGATACGTGGTCGTTCACGAGCTGATACATATCTTTGTCCCGCGAGCAAATGAAGCACTCGAATCCTTTCTTCCGGGCCTTTTTAACCAGTGTCCCGATTATATCGTCAGCCTCGTACCCTCCCACGCGGAACACACCGATATTCATAGCGGCAAGAATTTGTTCGATACGGCGCAGTTGAGGCGGCAGTTCTTCCGGCATCGGCGGCCGATGCGCCTTGTATTCGGGGTAAATCTTCGTCCTGAAGCTCGGCTCCTTACTGTCCATCGCCACAGCGAGCATATCGGGCCTTTCATTCTCGAGCAGCGAGACAAGTGCGGTGGCAAAAATGTAGGCAGCCTTGGTGGGTTCACCGGCCGCAGAGGTCAGCTTACCCCTCATCGGGGCGTAATGAGCGGCGTAAATCTGCGAAAAACCGTCAATTATATATAACTTTTCGGCCATCCTGCAAACTTTAGGCTCTCTTTAGTACGCTGTCAAGAATTTGTGCTGTTAGCCATAAGATGCTCAATGCTGTTTTGGCAAACCCCATTCAACAAAGCACTTACAAAAGCACTTGCAATTATTTGATTTGTTATTAGAATGTTGACCATTCCCGGTTGTAAAACAGTGTTATTTATCCGCCGTTCTTATGGTGGAATCTGTGTTAATTCGTGTCTGAAAATTCAAGGAGAAAATATTATGGTAACTACCGCCGAGGCAGGTATTGAACTTTTCGAAGGTGAACTTGGCTCTTTGGACCAGATACAGTCACTTTGCGAGACTGTTCATTCGAGTGAGCAAAGTCAGCAGGAATTCACTGACCTTCTGCAAAAGCAGTTCAAAAATACCTCGCCGAAAGTTTCACTGCGTCTCGGAATCGGCCTTTTTATCATGGGCCGTTACAGCGAGGCGATAAACAAGCTCAGCGGGGCAGTCGATTGTGCTGAAAAATACATATTTTTGGGCAGGTCTTTGTCCGTCTTATCCACCGCAGGCGGACAGAAAGCGGATGAAACCGCTAAAGCCATTGAAAATATGGAGAAAAGCTGCGATTTCGGGGCGGATAAAATTATGGTTGCCCTGGAAAAAGCCGCCATATACCGGAACGGTTCCGAGCTCGAAAAAGCCGCCGTACAATTAAGCAATTGTCCCGCCACAGGCCGGGAAGAAACGAACGCTGAGTATAATTATCAGCTCGGTAGGCTTCGAGAGGCCGAGGGCTTCTATCAGGATGCAATCGAGAATTTTAGAAAGGCTGTTGAGCTTTCACCAAATCACAAAAAGGCGCTTTTCCACCTGGCATATCGCTGCGACCTTGAAGGCGATGAACAGGCAGCTATTGATTATTATAAACAACTGGTCTCGCAAGAACCTGTTTACATTACGGCATTGATTAATCTGGCGGTCTTATATGAGGATATAAATAAATTTAAAAAAGCATCCTGGTGTATCGACAGAGTCCTGGATGCCCATCCGAATCACCAGCGAGCTGTATTGTTTCAGAAAGATATCAGAAGCTGCCTGGAAATGTACCACGATGAAGAAAAAGAAAAACAAAAGAGCAGGAAAACTCAGATTCTGGAGATACCGATAGCTGATTTTGAGCTCTCCGTAAGAAGCAGAAACTGTCTCCGAAAAAAAAATATCGGGACAATCGGAGACCTTTTGAACATTACAGAGGCCGAGCTCCTTTCCTATAAAAACTTCGGAGAGACCTCTTTGAAAGAAATTAAGTTAATCCTGGAATCAAAAGGCCTTCAGCTCGGAATGAGAAAAAAACAAACCGAGTCCGCCAAAGGCGGATTGGCTCCCGAAGCCGAAGAATCCGCCGAAGGCGGAGAAGAAACCGAATTGTTCGCTAAAGAAGGAAAACCTATTGAAGATTTGCAGTTGTCGGTACGGGCCAGAAAATGTCTGGCAAGGCTGGGCATTACAACACTGTCTGAGCTGGTAGACAAAACCGAGCCTGAGCTGCTCGGGGTGAAAAATTTCGGTATGACGAGCTTGATTGAAATAAAAAAAGCCCTGGGAAAGATGGGGTTATCTCTGCGGAACCTGGATTAAGACAAAATCGTGCTGCATTATCTTAATCGTGAGCACTATAAAAAGTACCGGGCTTTGGGGTTTGGCTGTCTCTGGACAATGCTGTTTCTCTATAACTTGGTCTGCCTGACGGGCTGTCAGGAAAGACCGCTCTGCGAACCAACACCACAAATGGATGCACCGCAGCAGTTCCAGATAAGAGTACTGCTGCTGGATGATGTATCTGCGTTCAAAGTACACGCCGAGTCCGGCTTTGAGCTTATTGACAGAGATAATGCTGCGAGCATGGCGAGGTTTGAAGAGTTTGAAAGGCCGCTGAAGGTTGACGCCGATAAAGAAGGAATAACAATAGGCGAACACAGCTTTGCCGGCAGCAGCTTTATAATTATGCCTCGCCGGCCTTACATACTGACTGTCAATGGAAAACAGTATCGCGGCAGGCTGAAAGTGGAGCTGGCCGGCGCAACAGAATCACTCGACGTTTTTAATTGCGTTCCTCTGGAGCCTTATCTCGCAGGAGTAGTTGGTGCCGAAATGCCAGGCTACTGGGAGCCGGCCGCCCTGAAAGCACAGGCGATAGCGGCCAGAACATACTGTCTCTATATAAAAAGAAAATTCGGTAAAGGAAGAAACTGGGACCTTAAAAAAACGGCTGCACATCAGATTTATAAAGGCGTGGCCGCAGAAACACCACAAATCTGGAAAGCAGTCAACTCCACAACAGGCGAGGTGCTTGTCTGTGAGCAAAAGGATGGCCGAAAGGATATCTTCCCGGCTTATTACTGCTCGACCTGCGGAGGGCATACCGAAAACAGTGAAAATGTCTTCTCAGACAGTTTTGAGCCTCTCAAGGGAGTGAAGTGTCCGTACGGCCACTATGTAGCAAAACCGAGCCTTTTCCTGTGGGACATCGTGGAATTGAGCAAAACCGAGCTGACCAATAGACTCTCTGACAGATACCCGACTCTGAGCTCGCTGGGGCGGATTGACAAATTGATTATCGTAGGAAAGAGTGAATACGCCGATTTTACCAGAGTAACAAAGATTAAACTGGTAGGTGAGAACAAAAAACAGGATTATTTAAGAGCCGAGGATTTCAGGCTGGCGGTGGACGCCTCCGGACGTAAGCTAAAAAGCAGTGCCTTTAAGCTCCGAGACCTTAAAGATAAATTTATGTTTTTGAACGGGAGGGGATACGGCCACGGCGTCGGAATGTGCCAGTGCGGGGCCCAAGCTATGGCCAGGCGAGGCAAAAAGGCCGAAGAAATACTTATGCACTACTACCCGGGTGCACAACTCAAAAAATTATATTGAGACTATGTCCGCTTATATTCAATGAAGACATTCGAGCTTTTACATAAAGACAGCAATACCAACGCAAGGCTGGGCGTACTGCGATGCGCTCACGGCCAAGTCGAGACGCCGGCCTTTATGCCCGTGGGAACTGCCGGTGCGGTAAAAGGGCTTACTGCCGAGCAATTGCAAAAATGCGGCGCACAGATGATTCTGGCCAACACCTACCATTTGTTTCTGCGACCGGGCGTGGAAGTGGTTGAACAACTGGGCGGGCTGCATAACCTTATGGCCTGGAAAAAACCAATCCTCACGGACAGCGGCGGGTATCAGATTTTCTCTCTGAACTCACTGACAAACCTGAGCGATGACGGAGTGGAATTTGCAAGCCATATAGATGGTCGAAAGATTTACCTCACACCTGAACTGGCAACTAACATTCAGAACAAGCTCGGCTCAGATGTCGCTATGTGTCTCGACGAGTGCGTCTCACTACCCTGCGACAGGCAGCGGGCAGCCGAAGCGGCAGCTCGAACACTGCGCTGGGCGGTGCGATGCAGAGAAGTCCACGACAATAAAGACCAGCTCTTATTCGCTATCACACAGGGCGGTACCGAGAAAGACCTGCGGCAAAAGTGCTCTGAGGAACTACTTAAGTTCGATTTCGACGGCTACGCCATCGGCGGGCTCGGCGTGGGTGAAACTCGCGACTCTTTGCTCGCCACAGTGGAGGCCTGCACCGAGGTTTTGCCGCAGGACAAACCTCGATATTTGATGGGAATCGGTATGCCTTCTGACATTATCGCAGCGGTAAGGCGAGGAGTAGATATGTTCGACTGCGTGATACCTACCCGCAACGGCCGTAATGCCTTTGCCTTCACAACAGCCGGGCCGGTGCGATTGAGAAACGCCTGCCATACCGACAGCACCGACCCGATAGCCGATGACTGTGATTGCTACACCTGCAGAAATTACTCTCGCGGGGCCTTACGCCACTTCTTTAATGTATCAGAGATGCTCGGTCCAATCCTGACTTCGCTGCATAACGTGCACTTTTTCCAGCGTTTGATGGCCGAAATAAGGCACAAAATAAAAACCGGTGATTTCGAATCAGACTGTAACGGAACAGCTTTTTAAATAATTTACTGTAATTTCAGTGCGATTTGCTTTATAAAACCTATCTCGTATAGTGGATAGCGTATAGCGTTTAGCGGATAATGAAGGGAGAGAAAAATGCACGATATGTGGATATTGGCGAAAACAGATGCAACCGATGTAGTAACTTCCCAGCGAGTGGGCGAAGAGCAAACAAGCACAAAAACAACCGCCCAGGAGCCGAACACAGCGAGAGGTAAACAGCAGGGACCGCAATCTCTGTTTCCCACCTGGCTCTTTCTGGGATTGATTATGGTGGTTATGTATATGTTTTTCTTCAGAGGGCCGCGTAAAAAACAGCAGGACCACAAAAAAATGGTTCAATCACTCAAGAAAAACGACCGAGTTCGCACCATAGGAGGAATAATCGGTACCATTGTGGATGTTAAGGGAGATGAGATTGTACTGAAAATTGACGAGTCGAACAATACCAAATTGCGTGTAACTACCGGAGCAATTGGGAAAAATCTCTCTGAAGAAAAAAAGGAGTAACAATGAAGTCAAATCAACTATGGAAGTTCATTTTGATTATTGTATTAGTAGTGCTTGCCGGCTGGACTTTGTACCCGCCGGACAAAACACTGAAGCCGGGCATCGACCTGGCAGGTGGTACGTCTCTCATATACGAGATAGATACCACAGGATTTGAGCCGGACCAGATAGACGGCCTGGCAGGCAGAATGATAAGGGTCCTTCGGCGCAGAATAGACCCTGCAAACGTTCGTAATCTGATATGGCGGCCACAGGGCGACACGCGCTTCGAGATACAAATGCCGCTTGCAGATGCCCAGACCCGACGGAAACGAACCCTGTACGACCAGGCATTGACAGACGTCCTGGAGGCTAATGTCAGCCGTTCAGCGGTGATGCGCTCGCTGAAAAAACCGACTGAAGAACGCAAAGAGTATTTCAGGCAAAAGGCCCAGGGTTCGCCGGAGAGACTCAGGCTCCTGAACGAACTGGCAACAATATATGACAAAAGAAAACAGCTCCAGGACAATCGCGACCGGCTCGCCGCCGAGAAGCAGGATTTATATCAGGAGCTCTCAGCCATTCTCGAATCCTCCGAAGCCGGACCCGCCTTGGAGACAATAAAGTCAAACGTTTATCAGTGGTCAAAACTTGACCCGAACGAGCTTGGCAGTGCTATTTCGGGCGACTTAGGCGAATCCGCCTTAGGCGGGCTAAAAGAACACCTCGAGCTTATCTATCGCTATGTCCGGACTTACGGGCAGTGGTCGCAGGTCGTTGAGCAGTTGACCGAACCTGTATCGGGAAAGAATGCCCAGTACACAAATGCCATAAACGCACTCGACAGATTGAACCTGACCGCCGAGCAGATAAAGCTTGTTGCTCTGATGGAGCCTGGATCATCTGGCAGAATCGAAGCGATCGAGAACCTGAAAAGCAAATTCGGCGACCGCACAAAAAAAATTGACAAAGTCATAGCGGCATTCGATGACTATCGAGAGTACAGGGGCAGGCTGGACGACCCAAAAGACCTACAGAGAATGCTCAAGGGAGCAGGTATCCTCGAATTTAGAATACTCCCTCTTACCGCCGCACAGGATAACCGGCAACTGAGCCTGAGCCCCGAACAAATCCAGAGCTACAAAAAGGCCCTGAGAGACAAAGGCCCGAAATATGCTTCCGATGACAAATATGTATGGCTGCAGATTGAGGATGCACAAACCTGGCAAGTACCCTCAAGCGTAGTCGAAAAATTCGGAGACAAATCTTATGTGCTCGCCAGTAACCGCAAATCAGAGGTATTGCTTTACGCAGGCCAAGACAACCGATGGCAGCTCGAAAAGGCAAAGCCGGGCGCTGACCCGCAAACAGGGGCACGGGCTATCGATTTTGTTATGGACGATAAAGGTGCGAAGCTCTTTGCCGAACTGACGAAAAACAATATGAAAAGAAATTTGTGCATCTGCCTTGATAATATTGCCATTTCCGCACCCACGATACAAAGCAGAATATCAAAACGGGGACAGATAACCGGCCAGTTTAACCGCGAAGAGCAGCAGGATATGGTTAACAAGCTCAATGCCGGAGCACTGCCCGGCAGGCTCATTGAGCCGCCTGTATCAATCAACAACATCGGGTCATCAATCGGGGCAGGAAACCGCAACCAAGGAATAGAAGCGGGGTTAATCGGGCTCGTCGTGGTTATTATCTGTGTGCTCGCATACTACACACTCGCCGGCTCGATAGCGGATGCCGCGCTGCTGATGAATGTCTTATTCGTCCTTGCCATAATGGCCTTTATCCGGGCTACTTTCACCCTGCCAGGCATAGCGGGAATCATACTTACAATAGGTATGAGCGTGGACGCAAATGTGCTGATTTTCGAGAGAATACGCGAAGAACAGCAGAAAGGTTCATCTATCCGCCTGGCAATAAAAAACGGCTACCAGAAGGCATTCAGAACTATCTTCGATGCAAATTTGACTACTTTTATAACAGCCGCAATACTCTACTGGCGGGCCTCTGAAGAGGTTAAAGGCTTCGCCATAGTCCTGATGCTCGGTATCCTTTCAAGCCTTTTTACCGCCTTGTTTGTTACCAGAACAATCTTCGATGGCCTCCTCAGCGCACGCATAATAAAGAAACCACTGTTTATGCTGCGACTGATACACAAACCGAATATAAACTGGATGGGGGCACGAATGCTGTTTTTCTCCTGCTCGGCAATACTTATTGCGGGCGGATTATTCGTGTTCTTCACCAGAAGCGAAACCGAAAACAATAAATACGACATCGAGTTCACAGGCGGAACCAGTGCCGTAATTACACTTAAGGACGAAGTAAGCCTCTCCCGCCGCCAGGTGGCCGACAAAATCCACCAGGTCGGAAACAAAATGAACAACCCGGCGATTGAGGCAGCCAATATCCACAGCGTGGGAGACTCCGACAGACAATACGAGATTACAACGACAGCCACAAACACGACGAGAACACGGGTGAAATTCCAGCAGGATACACAACACACTACCGATAGTGTAATAAAAGCCATCAGGATGGCCCAGAAACAGATTAGAGGCAAATTGACAGATTTGGCCGTGAAGAACGATGACAATGAAACCAACGCCTTTGTTATTGAGACCAGCCAGGTCAATACCGCATTGGTCAAAAAAGTGTTGGCCAATGCCTTCGAAAACGCCGAGCTCTCGACTCCGCAGGTCGATGAGGTAGTCAACAATGCCCTCAAGGAGGCATTTGCAGGCCGACTGAAAATCCGCGAAAACCTGGAGCCGCAAATCATCTCAGCGGAAAAAATTACCGGAGAGCTTATCGATACTTATCCGGAACTGGCAGACTTCCTCGAAGGCGCAATGCTCAAATGCAAACTCGCCAAACCGGCGAGTTTGGAGGAAATCGACCAGAGGTTCAGGGATTTGTGGTTTAAGCCTATCGCCGGCGATTTTACCCGATATCCGTACGAGCTGTTAAGCAGCGAGCTTAAACCGGCAAAAGAAGTTACCGGCCAGATAAATGAATTCATCTACGTCAGTGCCAAGCCTGAAGCGGCATTAAGAAAGATACAACAGGACGAGTGGAACGCTTACGTTGATAACGAAAGCGGCAAAATCCTGGCGGCCGCAAGCATTGAGACCTCACTGCCTCGGGTCACGCAAATAGCGCCTTCCATCGGTGCTGAGGCCAAAACACGCGCTGTAATTGCAATCGCACTGTCTTTGTTCGCAATTGTAGCTTATATCTGGGTACGTTTCGGAACCCCAAGGTATGGTTTAGCGGCGATTGCAGCTCTGGTGCACGACGTAATTATCACACTGGGCGCAATAACCGCCTGCACATACCTGGCCGCTACATCTATAGGACAAAACCTCTTAATAGGAGATTTTAAGATTGACCTGGCCATCATAGCTGCATTTCTGACTTTAATCGGGTACTCTCTGAACGATACGATTGTTGTATTTGACAGGATAAGGGAAAATCGCAAAAAGGGCAGATTGACACCGGAAATCATAAACGCCAGCATAAACCAGACTATATCAAGAACACTGCTGACCAGCTTTACGACCTTTATCGTTGTGCTGATTATGTATATCTTCGGTGGAGCAGAATTGCGCGGCTTTACCTTCGCCATCGGATTGGGTATTATCGTCGGAACATATTCATCGATTGCGATAGCGTCACCAATATTGCTGCTCGGAAGCAGAGGTAAAAAAACAAAGCCGTAATAGCACAAGCAAACCAATACCCGCCATAGGCGGGCTTAAGAGGAAAATTATGCACACCGATTGCAAGATAGGTGCAGTAGTGGGGCTGGTGCTGGTGTCGGTAACGGCGATTTATCTTGCGACAAGACCAATTTTGAGTGTGAAATCCCGGAGACTGCCAGATGCGACCAGCAACAGGTTGAGCGAGCATTCAAACCGCAATGTTGCGGAGAAAATACAAAAACCACGTTTTATTACCGATTTGCCCGGCAGGGAAAACCCGAACACACCGAACCCGCCATAGGCAAACCGAGGAAAAAACAATCAGGATTCGACTGTGGGACACGAAGCTACGTAATCCATACACTCGCTCAGTTTCGCAGTTGCCACAGCCACACTGCTGTCGGCGGCTCCGTAATAAAGATTGAGCCGGTTCGCTTCTTTATCAATGGTAACACCGCTGGGAAAAACCACACCACCGACGTCGCCGACTTGTTCATATATTTCTCTCGGCCCGAGAAGCCATTCGTCGCTGCGCCTTAGCACCCTCCAGGGCTCTTCGATATCCAGCAGCGCCAGACCCATCCGATATATCTGGCCGGCCGTCGTAACACGGACCCCGTGATAAAAAATAAGCCACCCTTCTTCCGTTTCAATTGGCTGACAAGCGAGACCGACGCGGCTGCCGTCCCAGAAGGCAGGCCTGGTTCGGATGAGCAGGCGATGGTCTCCCCAGTGTGTCAGGTCAGGCGAAAAACTTATCCACATATGGGCCTCCCCGCGAACAATCGGACGGTGAATAAGTGCGAACCGGCCGTGGAATCTCCTCGGAAACAGACAGGCATCTTTGTCTTCAGGTGGTAGAAGAGAACCCATACGTGCGAAATTCTGGAAATCCTTGGTTATGGCAAGAGAGATAACAGGACCGCCTTCACCGAAAGATGTATATGTTATGGCGTATTGCTCCTGGTCTTCGAGCCAGATGAGACGCGCATCTTCAATACCCCATCGTTCTTCATGAGCACCGGGGTCTGCCTGCAAAGTGGGAGAACTGTCAATTTGCCAGTTGGTAAAGCCGTCGGTGCTGCGGGCTACGGTCAGGTGTGAAAAACCACGCATATCTTCAACCCGAACCAGCAAAAGAGTCTGACCCTCGAAGGTAATAGCGCCGGGGTTCATAATGGCATTAGTAGGATACGGCCAATCGGAAACGGTAAGAATAGGGTTCCCGTCGTAACGTTTGAACAGTTCATTAGCTTTTTTTTGGCGAGACAAATCCGGCGGCATAGCATTACTCCTGAAAAATCAATAAATTCACTTCGGCGGAAATAATAACATTGATATCGAAGCCGGTCAAGTCAGAACATTGCATTGACGCCGAAATGTTGTTCTGCTAAACTCTAACCTTTTGTTTTGGACACTGACTATGAAAATAAAACGCTTTATACTCGGAGCATACGAGACAAATTGCTATCTCCTGCAGGCAGACGAATCGGCTTCGGAATGTCTCATAATTGACGCAGGCCAGCAGCCTTGGCAGCTTCTGAATTTCCTGAATGACCATAAGTTACAACCTCGAGCAATTGTGCTGACACACGGGCACGCAGACCATATTGCAGGCCTCAGCCAACTCAGCTCAGGCTATCCAGGCATAAAGGTCTATATCGGCAAACTTGATGCGCCGATGCTGACCGATGCCGAGCTGAATCTTTCTGCGATGATGGCATCTCCAATTAAAGCAGCAGCGGACATACTTGTCGAAGAGGGTGACATTATCGACCAGGCTGGCATAAAGCTTGATGTCCTGCACGTTCCGGGACATACACCGGGCTCAATATCACTTTACGCCAGGAAACAGGGAATCGTTTTTACAGGAGACAGCCTCTTCGCACAATCAATCGGAAGAACTGATTTGCCGGGCGGCAGTATTACAGAACTTACCGAAGGTATAAAGAAAAAGCTGTGTACGCTTGATGCGGATACGAAAGTTTATCCCGGTCACGGCCCTGTTACAACGATAGGAAAAGAGAAATCCTTAAATCAGTATTTACAGTAATTTACATCTGGTAAGAAACGTCACAATCAGAAATTATCGTTAAGATACTGTGGTTTGCCGTTGTCACTGTCATAGGCAGACTCCTCGTGGTATTGCTTCTCCAGCCGTAAACGCTCGATGTGTTCCGCCTTTTTGCTGCTGGCGTCAACCGTAACGACAATGCCGTTTATGCGGATATCATTCTTTGCTATCTCAAACGCAAATGGCATCCCCGTCCTGAAAGATTTCAAGACACTGTCAACACCTCTGCCCAAAACCGATTCGTGAGGCCCTGTCATTCCAACGTCTGTAATGTAGGCGGTCCCTTTCGGAAGTATTTGTTCATCGGCGGTAACCACATGAGTATGAGTCCCGAAAACACAACCTACTCTCCCGTCAAGGTAGTGTCCCATCGCTATCTTTTCGCTGGTGGCTTCTGCATGCATATCAACGAATACGATGTCGCATTTTTGATTTAACGACGGCAAAAGTTTGTCTATAGCGCTGTAGGGACAGTCGGCGGGCTTCATAAAAATCCGACCAATCAAATTGGCTACGCCTACCACAGGACCTTTAGCCGTCTTGTAAATACCATACCCCCTGCCGGCACTGTGCTCGGATAAATTCAAAGGCCTGCTGATATCCTGCTGACTCTCAAGCGTCCCAATAATCTCACGTTTGCGGAAGGCATGGTCGCCGAGGGTAATCAGGTTCACTCCGTAACGAAGTAACTTTTCGTAAATCTGCGGCGTTATCCCCGACCCACCCGCTGCATTTTCTCCATTCGCTATCACACAATCAATGTTGTGTTCCTTAATAAAAACGTTAAGCTCCTGGGAAACTATACGTCTGCCGGGACGCCCTACTAAATCTCCTATGCAAAGAATCTTGAGCTTCATATCTGTTCTTTCGCCCTTATCGAAGCAGACCATTTTACCGGGCATACTCGATGCAGCGAACCTCACGCAAAAGGGTTACCTGAATCTCGCCGGGATAGGTCATTTCATTTTCAACTTTGTCAGCGATATCTCTCGCTATTTTTGTTGCCGATTCGTCGGGAACCTGCTCGGCATCTACAATAACACGTATCTCTCGCCCCGCCTGTATCGCATAGGCATTCTCGACACCCTTGAAGCTCACCGCAATATCTTCCAGGTTCTCAAGCCTCTTGATATACCTCTCAAGCGTCTCTCTGCGGGCTCCGGGACGTGAGGCACTGATAGCATCTGCCGCAGACACCAGCGGCGTATAAGGATTATCGGGGGGTACATCACCGTGATGGCCGGCTGCCGCATTGAGAACCACACTTGATTCCTTGAAACGCTTCAGAAAGTTTGCCCCAATGGCGGGATGACCACCTTCCACTTCGTGGTCGATAGCCTTACCAATATCGTGAAGAAGACCGGCCCTGCGTGCTATGCTGCCGTCAAGATTGAGCTCTTCCGCCATAATCTGTGCCAGAAAAGCAACCTCGATACTGTGCCTGAGAACGTTTTGACCGTAACTCGTCCGGAAATGCAATGCCCCAAGTAAACTCAGGATTTTATTGTTTAACTTACTGACATTCGCTTCCATCGCCGCATCTTTACCAAGCTGAAAAACCTTGTGATTCATATCCGTTCGGCATTGAGAGACAATATCTTCAATACGCGAAGGATGAATCCTTCCATCATGAATGAGCTTTTCCAGTGCCAGCCTGGCCACCTCTCGCCTCACCGGGTTAAAACCGCTGATAGTTACCATTCCGGGCGTATCGTCAACGATTACATCCACGCCGGTCGCTCCTTCGAATGCTCGAATATTACGGCCTTCTCGACCAATAACACGGCCTTTCATCTCATCGTTTGGTATCTCCACCGTCGAAACGGTTACCTCACAGGTCTGCTCGGCGGCATAACGCTGGATAGCTGTGTTCATTATTTCGCGGCTTTTCTCTTCCACCGTATCGTTCATCTCATCGAGCTTCCTTTGTATCAGCAAAGACATCTCGCGTTCGCACTCATCGCCAAGACGCTCAAGCAGGAGCTCTTTCGCCTCTTCGACACCCAGAGCGGTGATTTTGAGAAGCTGATTCTTCTGCTGAGTAATTATGTTCGCAAGCTGTTTTTCTCTGCTCTCGATTTTCTGGGTTCTCTTGTCAACCTCTTGCAGCTTCTCCTTGAGTTCCTGCTCACGTTTGTTGAGCAGTTCAAGCTGGCGTTCAAGACCGTCTTCGCGCTTACTCAGACTGGCCTCTTGTGTGCGGAGCTCACCACGAATCTTGCTGGATTCAGCCGCGAGTTCCTCTCTTTTCTTAATGGCCTTTTCAGCCGCTTCGATTTGAGCGGTTTTTATGATATTGTCCGCTTCCCTCTTTGCGCCTTCAATCTGCCTCTCGATGTCTTCCTTGAAGGTCTTGGCCTTCGTCCGGCTGATTATCTGATAGACAATTACAGCGAGCGAAATCCCAAGAATGAAACTTATCAAAGAGACAAAAAACGAGGGCAGCTCTGCCACTGAAATTAATATACCCATAATGTGATTTCCCCTAATTTATGTTACAGAAACACTGCAATACTTCCAGCCGAACTAGAGCAAGTCTCAGCAGGACGGTTTCAGGGAGGATTGGCCCACCTGAGGCGGGCGGCAGGAAAAACGTAACTCCTTGAGCACAAATCAGTTACGAAACGCTTTTTACAGACTATATACTCCGCAAATAGCTAAAAAACGTTGTTTCAAGCTTATTAAGACATTGAGAGGCCCGGCTTGCTCGCTGTTATATACCATTTTTATATTCAATACCGGCACTCCTTGCTGGAGCTAATAGATTCTTTCGTACAACTTTAGTTTCGTTCTGATAACTGCCGTACATAGAAGATGTTACATAAATCTTTCCACTCGGCCCCGCCGTTTATCAACTGATAAAACCGCTGAAACAGCAGGTTCCCAACCTTCCCTTCTAATCAAGATACGCTATAATAGACCATGTTTGAAACAGGGTCAAGAAAAAACCCTTCGACTATATTCAGGCTCAATATTTGCAGGAGGCTTCTAAATGGCTGACAGAATTAACAGGCGTTCGTTTTTGAAATTTGCAGGATTGTGCTCGGCTTTTCTTCTACAGACAGACGCAGCGGATTTATTCGCAGGAAATTATAAGGTTGCCGCTGATGACAATCATTCCACCGACAAAGACAAAAAACCGCCGAATGTACTTTTCTTATTTACCGACGACCAGCGGCAGGATACCGTCAGCGCCATTGGTAACACACATATTAAAACCCCAAACCTTGACAAACTGGTTCAATCCGGCACAGTATTGCTCAATGCATACTGCATGGGAGGAAACTGTGGAGCGGTGTGCCTGCCAAGCAGAATGATGACATTAAAAGGCGGTTCCTGGTTTCACGTAAGACACCTGTCGAAGGACACGCCCAGCCTGCCGCAGCCCCTGAATGACGCCGGATATGTTACTTATCATCACGGCAAATGGAGCAATACCCCGAGAGACGTCCATACACAGTTCGATTACAGCCATTATCTGAAGGACAATACGGTAAGAAAATCGGGCCATCCCGGCAGAATTGCTGCCGACGATGCCGTCAAATTCCTGAAAAACTGGAAAGCAAAACCATCTTCAAAAGCTGATCCTGATAATCCTTTTTTTATGTATCTTGCTTTTGCAACCCCACATGACCCGCGGGTCGCTCCACCGGAGTACCTGGCGAAATATGACGTCAACGATATACCACTGCCGGAAAACTTTCTCCCTCTGCATCCTTTCAATAACGGTGAAATGGCCATTCGCGATGAGCAACTGGCTGCCTGGCCCAGGACAAAACACGAAATCAAAAAGCATCTGCGCGATTATTATGCGGTGATTACATACCTCGATGAACAAATCGGGCGTATTATAAAGACGTTGAAGGAAATAGAAGAGTACGATAATACAATCATAGTGTTTTCATCTGACCAGGGGCTGGCTCTGGGCAGCCACGGCTTAATGGGCAAACAGAACCTGTATGAACACACTGTAAAGGTCCCGTTGATTTTTTCCGGCCCCGGCATACCAGCAGGCAAAACCGTGGATGCATTTGCCTATTTGTTTGATGTATATCCTACAATCTGCGAATTAGCTAATCTGAATGTTCCTGAATCTCTACAGGGAAAGTCTCTGGCACCTGTGATTCGAGGACAATCGGAGACCGTCCGTGACAGCATCTTTCTTTTCTATAAAAAAATCCAGCGGGCGGTTCGCCGGGAAAACTGGAAACTGATTCGATATCCGCAAATCAACCGCACCCAGTTATTTAACCTTAAAGATGACCCTTACGAGACCAGGGATTTATCCGGCGACCCTTTATATGCCGACAGAATTAAGCGGTTGTTAAAACTGCTTAAGAAACAACAAAATATATTTGGCGATACCTGTGAATTGGTCAGCCGGCAGCCGAAAAGCGAAGAGGTAACTCTACAAATGTTGAAAAAAATGGCCGGAGAAAAATATAAAGCTCCAAATTATTAAGAAGCCACATCTTGAAATTTGCAATGAACAAACAGTGCTGTTCAGCAAAAAAATGTAGTTCTGATATTTTGTTCGGGGCCAAGAAACTCTATTTCTTCTAAATTATCCCGGGGAATGATATTATGGATGTAACACTTTTTATCGTTGTTATTATTATCTCTTTTATCGTAGTACGGATAGGCGCAATTGCATTCCAGCTTACAGGCCTTGAGTGGTCACTCGCCAAATTCCAGTCGCTCTCCTGTTTTACCGGTACCGGATTTACTACCAAAGAGGCCGAGCTTATTACCGGGAACAAACAGCGACGAAAAATCGCAACAGTCCTCATTATACTCGGACACGCCGGGTTCGTTACGATGGTAGCCACGTTTGCAAGCGCCTTGAATCCCGGCCGGATGTTCGGTGACAAACTGTCCGAGCCGCTTTTGCCATTTGTAACCGGGACGGGCGTCGGCAGGTGGATTAACCTGGCTTTAATGATTGCTGTTGTTTATGGTGTTTATAAGGCTGCGACGCATCCGAAGCTCTCACACCGACTGACCTCTTTTCTGAGGCGAAAAATCATCCGTTCACAAAAGTTCACACGCGTCTCTTTCGAAGAGCTTCTGATTGCCACCGGAGGCTACGGAATATCCAGAGTCAACATTCGGCCGGACAGCCCAATAGTCAATAAAAAACTCGCACAGTCGGGACTCAGGCAAAAAGACGTTACAGTTATGGCCATAATACGCGGCGAAAGAACAATTGCAAACCCCTCTCCGAACGCCGAGCTCAAACAAGAAGATGAACTGATATGCTTTGGAAAACTGGCCAATATCAAAGACGCCGTCAGTTCATCGGCAAGATAACCAGCTCGTACTGATTAGGAAATATTGGATATTCGAAAAATATTTGATTATAATCACTGCTCCGAGTCAGATGTTTCGCCAGAGGCGAATCTTCTGTCTTAAACAGGTGAGCAGGTGAGCAATTTGCCTGCGAAGCAGGAAAATAAGGAGCGATTATGTCGGGACATTCACACTGGGCCGGAATTAAACATAAAAAGGCCGCCATCGACGCAAAACGGGGTAAACTCTGGAGCAAACTTGCCAGAATAATTATCGTGGCGGCCAAACAGGGCGGCCCGGACCCAGCCCAGAATCTACAGCTTCGCTATGCCATCGATAAAGCAAGAGCCGCAAATATGCCGAAGGACACCATAGAAAAAGCTATAAAAAAAGGTACCGGAGACATTGAAGGTGCAACTTACGAAGAAGTCAGCTATGAAGGTTACGGCCCTGCCGGTGTCGCAGTTATGGTCGAAGCCTTAACAGATAACAGAAATCGTACAGCACCGGAAATAAAAAAAATATTTGAAAAACGCAATGGCTCATTAGGTACCAACGGATGTGTAAGCTGGATGTTTGAAAAGAAAGGACTTGTTACCATAAGCACGGATACTATTACCGAGGATGAGCTTACCGAAATTGCCCTCGAAGCCGGTGCCGATGATATGCAAAATGCCGGAGAGGTATATGAGATTACCTGTCAGCCGGCAGCCTTTGACACTATGAAAAAAACACTCGAAGAAAAAAACATTAAAACACTCGTCGCTGAACTCTCAATGGTACCACAAACTACTATCCAGGTAAGCGATCTGGAAACCGCAAAAAAAATTGTCGGCCTGATGGAAGATTTAGAAGAACACGATGATACGCAAAATACCTATGCCAACTTTGATATACCCGACGAACTGCTCCAAAAACTTTCATAGCAGCTTATACGACCGTCTCAACTTCTCCAATTCACTGATGCGCCGCAATGCGAACTTATATTTTTGGTCACCTAACCGGCTAAAAACCTCTTTACTCGGATACATCTCTTTGAACTGCCTGCGATATTTGTCTTCGAACTCGACCGCTGCCCTGTAATTATTCAGCGCAAGTATCTTGTTGTCCAGTTGTTCGGCAATTTGTGCAAGCTTCACTCTCAAACGCCCTGAGCCGGGATAACGCTCAACCGCTGCTTGTATGCTCTCCTGGGCCTTGTTCAGATACTCTTGACGACCGCTCGACGAAAAGCAGAATTCAGAAAGCTCGATATAAACCTCTGAAAGAAGCTCGAAGGACTTGAAATCAGCGGAGTTGCGCACTGTTGCCTCACGCAGACACTCTTCAGCCTTTAACAAATATTCGCTGTCAGAAGAATCCTGTTGGTACGACTGGATATAAAGCTCAGCGTTAAGCCGTTGCGGAAGGGGATTAAGCCTATCGGCATCGGAGGCGAAAGCCAGTATCTTGTGTGCCTGCTGAACCCTGCCGCCCTTAACCGCTGAAACAGATTCTCTTATCTTTTCACTCACCGTGTAAACCGGGTACCAGAGCAAATAGATTGAGACAATAACTAAAACCACCAACCCCCCTGCCGCTGCGACAATACGTATATTCCGCACCGAACGCACAGACAAAACCGTGGCCTGGCTCACTGTAAGCTGACTGGCAACCAGGCACGCAAACAATGCCCAGAATGCTGTAAGCACGCCGGGCTCGAAGAGGGCAAAATCTATCAGGTTATGGATAAGGACGCCGGCAATACCGCAGAATGCAGCCGCCGCCATAATCCGGACATTCCTGGTTGGTCCGCAGGCCCTGCTGAATAAAATGACCGATGCGATGAAAATAAGAACAGGCAGCAGAAAAATATAAGCCGAGACAAGCAGCATAAACCGACCTGATTGAGAAAAATCAACGAGCAAAGGACGAATCAACAGCAAAACAAGACAAATAAAACCAACTATAAAGACACCACCTGCAAATGAAAACCGCTTCTGAACCTGCCGCAAACGCTCAGCTTTTTGAAACCTGAAAACCACGTTGCCCAGCGGCAGAAAAATCATACCAAGAAAACCTGCAAAACCAAAAATGCCGTACTGGCTCAATATGCTCAGCAGAAAATTGTGCGGGTCCGCCACCGTCTCTATTGCCTGCGGTAATTTATAACGCGTGTAAAAATGTACGAAGTTGCCGGGACCTGTTCCGAGCAAATAATGCTCGGAAATCATCTTGGCCGAAGCCGACCAGTACTGCCACCTCACCAGCATCGAGTTCCCGTCCGGCAGCCTTTGCTGTGAAACGCCGTAACAGACAACCAGAAAACCGACCGCAAGTGCGAGAACAATCAGGGCAAGTAAAATCGATTTTTTGTAACGCTTAATCCAGCCCCCGAACAGATAATAAGCAACAAACATCAGGCCGGCTGCACAGAAAGCGACAACACCGCCTTTGCTGCCGGTAAACAGCAGACCGGCTGTTATAACGATTATACCGATCAGGCCGCCGTACAGTGCAAAACCTCTCGAAGCGGCCGGCCTTTTTACCTTCAGACTGTCACACCACATCGCCAGCCCTGCAAACGCCGCCAGAATCGCAAAAGAAGCCCCCGAATTGCCAGTGGTAAAAAAACCCCGAATCCCGCGCGAATACAGCCGGTGTTCGAACAGCATATGGGCAAAACTGCCGCCCTCTATACCCAACTGTCCCAGCAGCTCTTCAGGATTCTGCTCGTACATCCGGATTAACATCGCACTGCCGCCGAAAAACTGCTCGAAACACTGGTATGCAAAAACCACCCCCAAAGAAGCAATCACAGCCAGAACAAGCTTTACCTTACGCCGTGAATCCAGCAACTGGACCAAAACTATTGCCATCAAAGCAGGAGCGGTAACTACGATAATATGATTGACAGCCGCACGTTTGTCCGGCGCCGTCAACGCCGAAACGAAACCCGCAATAAGAAAAACTGCCAGCCCGGGCTCTATCCCGGTAAAACGGTACGTAAATCTCTTTGCACAAAAACGAACGAAGAAAAAAAAGACAAACACCGCCGCCAGAACCAGTGAGATACTAACACTGTAAAGCTCCGAACCTGTATTTATGAGCCTGAAGCCTGTCTGACGTGCAGCACTCTCGGTAACCATAACCCGAACCGCCACTACCGAAAGACAAATCGCCAGTACCGTCCAGCCCGCAAAAACCGCCAATTTGCTTTGACTATCAGCACTCTCAGTATCTTTTTGTTCCATTTTTGACCGTCGATTCGAAAATCGCAATAAGCACCAGGATAAGTGCCGTCTGTATAAAAATCAGAACAGCACCCGCCAGATCCACCTGGTAAAGAAAAGTTGCACCAAGACCCGTACACAAAGTTGCCAGATACAAACTCAAAACAACCTGAGTATCGGTTAAACCACACCTTTTGAGACGGTGCGAAAAATGCTGCGTGTCGCCGACAAACGGGCTCTTGCCCTGCCTGATACGAAGCGTGGTTACGCTTAGAAAATCATACAGCGGCACAGCCATAACCAGCAAAGGCATAAACACCGGATAAAAACAACCGCTCCCGGCCTCCTGATAGTATGTGGTTTTAAGCGTCAGGACAGCTATAATAAATCCCACTGTCAGTGAACCGGCATCACCCATAAAAATACGCGCAGGAGGAAAATTAAACACCAGAAAACCGAGCATCACTGCGATAAACGATAATGCCAGTGCACCGACAAATACCTGCCCGTTCATCGCCGCCGGCACGAACAAAATAGAAGCACAAATAGTAGCGATACCCGCCGCGGCACCGTCCATATTGTCCAGAAAATTAAAGGCATTGATAATCAGCACTATCCAGAAGGCCGAGAGCAACGTTGTTATAACCTTGTTTTCAATAAAAAACTCAACTCGAACATCGGCAAACACCCCGGCAATAACGGCAACTGCAAAGAGTACCACAAGCTTGAAAAACGGACCGAGACTCCTTAAATCATCCCACAATCCCAGCAGGAATAATACCAGCATACAAAGCATCAGCGCGATGAGCTGGTCGAACCTTCCAACAAAACCTGCCCTGTGAATGATTACCGATTCAGCGAACCAGCCGTCAGCGCTGCCTCCCGACAAAAACCGCAATACGATTATCCCGACAGACATCGCCATAATTAAAGCTGCAAATATCGCAATGCCTCCGCCAAGAGGAACGGCCGTCCGGTGATGCCTGTCCGACACAGGATGAGCAACGAACCCAACACGCCCGGCCAGCCGCTTCGTCAGAGCAGTAAAAATCAGCGAGACAAGAAAACTCGACACCGCAATTACCAACATAATTATCTTTAGCGTCATCCCTTTAATTGCTCCAGTAACTTACCACGTACCTTTGTGAAAAAATTATGATAACACCGCTGCCGATAATCCGGGTAGGTATAGGGCAAACTCTGCCAGATACCTTTACTGAAAATCAAAGTGACCTCGGCGTAAATTTTTTGACCGATGTATATGCGGTGTGCGTAATTCTTCGTGCTGGCCAGAACAAGCTTCGATGGCTCGATAATGCCGGGGTCCAGATTAACAGGCCGCGACAGCGATTCCTGCACCTGGCCACTCGCCGAG
>Ga0180438_10002299_pt1 | contig 31646 bp, 53 predicted proteins | sample SS_ome_12_FD_132455 | JGI IMG/M metagenome (GOLD analysis project Ga0180438, IMG submission 132455) | Hypersaline lake sediment archaeal communities from the Salton Sea, California, USA - SS_3_D_2 metaG | ecosystem: Environmental > Aquatic > Non-marine Saline and Alkaline > Hypersaline >... | reverse complement strand
TTTATGGTGATATAACAAGTATAGAAGTTAGTACAGGGTATGTATTCGCATATAATCTATAGGATAAATTATGTTAGGATTAGGATTAAGTAATAATAAAGCATATATAGCAGATACTTCAACAGGTGCTGCCATACCTGCTAGTGTATTTATAACCAGTACGGCAGCGGTTGACGGTTATTTTATAACCAGTACGGCAGCGGATGCTTATTTTGTTACTAGTACATAAGGAGATAAAAAATGGCTTATAATAGCACCCATGCAGGGGCTACAATAGATGGTGCAGTTACCTATGGATTACAGTCTACAGGATTAGCACAGACTGATAAAAGTATATTTGTAGGCTCTACAGATACAAGAGATTTGTTAGAAACCACAGCAACATGCTCAACTGATGGAAATATGGTAGCAGAGAGTTACACAGCAAATGCTTTTAATGGTAATGATGCAATAGTTGATAATGGTAATAGTAGTGCAGCGGCTACTATATCATGGAATAATGGAAATTATCAAAAGATAACATTAACATCAACAGAAGTTACTATCACATTTAGTGATCCTGTTAGTAAGATTGGAATATGTTATATAGAATATATACAAGATGCTACAGGTAATAGAGTTGTAACTTATTCAACATCTAACACTATAAGAACAGGTGGAGGATTTGGAATAAATACCGCTAATAGTGATGCAAATGAAATTGATGTTGTCACATATATTTATGATGGCACTAATTACAATCAAATATCCTTAGATTATGATATGAAGTAGGGCTTATGAGTAATATTATACAGATATTAAGACGTATTGAAGTAACAAACCAATCAATATTATTGCCAATGGATGATTTCTCCGCAAGTGGTACTGCAATTGATAAAAGGCGCGGGAATCAAGATAATCAAACGTGGGGTAATGCAACCGGACGATCAAAAACAGCAACCCGTAACTTAGGATATTATTATGTTAGTCAAGACGGAACCCAAAACGATTATAACATTGACGCCGATGCTTCATTGCAAGGCAGATTCGATCCAGATAAAGGTGCTTTATCAATGCGGGCAAAAATAGCAAGTGGAACATGGACTGACGGCTTAAATCATCATTGTTTTTTTGCATTTTCAGATGGTGATTTTACATTAAGAGTTTTAAAACGGTCAAATAACATATTTAGGATTCAAAGGCGCAACAGTGCTCCGGATAGTAGTTTCAGAAACATTGACGGCGCATACTCAGAAACAAATTGGTTTTGGTTTTCTGCAACTTGGAACCTTGGTTCTGATATTATGAAATTAAGAGCCGACGGCGTAAACTTGGGAACAGCAAGCGGATTAACGGCAAACACGGACACTATAAACGATTTGGCAATAGGCAATACCACAGGAAGTTTTGAACCCTGGATTGGAGATTTGCAGATGTGCTTTTTAATGGATGAGCAAGTACTTGGTAATGATGAAATGGATTGGCTTGCTAGATATAACGAGGCGTAATATGGCAAAAAAAATATTAGTTAAAGAAAATATTGATCCGACAAAAGGCGCGGAATTGCTAAGGGCATATAAAGCTAAATTAGAAGCACAAGGAATGCAGATTGGGTCAACGACGACGGAAAGATTTGAGGATGGAACAGGTCAATTGATAATTGAAGTTATAACACCCGATCTCAATAAAGCAGATAACCTGGGAAAAGACGAGGGGATGCTAGAGGGTTCTAATTATGACTTTGAGCATAGCCCTAATCCAGTGACAAAGAAAACTATATCAACAGTACAGGTGTAATAAAAGGATAAGCAATGGCAGAATCAAGGGCGGCAATAGAAGTTTTAGAAGGTGCTTATAGTACTTCATTAATGGTATGGAAAACAACAGAGCAAGCTTCAACAGATAGCTTTCAATTTGTTCCTAATGAATTGACAGGAAATAATGAACTATTAATATCTGTAAGAGGTTACGAAAGTACATCAAATACATATCATGCTAGTATAGCCGCAGGCGGTGTTTATACAGGAGCATGGGAAGATACTATTGATTATGGGACGGTAGCAGTAAGTATAAAATCAGATCAAGACAGCGCAACAAATGGACTTGACATTCAATGGTCACATGATGGCGTAAATGAGGATCAAGACGACGCCTTTACTTATTCTGTAAACGGTGGTAAAATATACACGTTCACACCGGCACAAAGATATTTTAGAGTTACTTATACCAATAGCACTAGCGGAACGGCTGACTTACATTTACAGTCAATATTCAGGAAAAGTTATATAAAAGACTCGTCGCATAGAATACAGGATTCTATTGTTGCCGACGATGATGCGAGTTTAGTAAAAGCTGTTTTATCAGGTCAGGATTCAACAGGAACATTTCAGAATGTAGCAACAACAATCGACGGGAACTTGACTATATCAGATAATTCCAATGGGTTAGCAATCGCACAAGGGAACGTTTCAAAAGCTTCTTTTATCCACAAATTTGGCAACGCCCCCGATTGGGATGATGGGGACGGGACTGTCGCTATTTGGGATGGCGCAAATGATGGGACAATAGCACAATATACGTATCAATATTCTACAAGCGCCAACATAACACAAATATCAAGTACAGATGCAGCCGATACAATGAATATAGAAATTCAAGGCTTATCAAGTTCTTATGAAATAACAACACTAACAACTTCATTAAACGGACAAACGCCTGTTACTTTATCAACTTCATTTTTAAGAGTATTTAGAATGAAGAATGTAGGAAGTACAGATATCGCTGGTAATGTATATGCGACAACATCAACAACCACTTTTACAAATGGTCTGCCAGATGCTTCTAGTGATGTTAGGGCCATGATAACAAACGGGAACAATCAGACGTTAATGGCACTTTATACAATACCGGCAGGGAAAACAGGGTATATGAGAAGTTGGTTTTCCGCGACATCGGGAGCTAATAAAAACACTAACTATATTATAGATTTATTTGCCAGACCAGATGGACAAGTATTTCAATTGAAGCATAAGTCCGCTATATCAGATAACGCAAATAGTTATATACAGCATCAATACACTGAGCCAGAAGTATTTAATGAAAAAACAGATATTGAATTAAGAGCAACCATTACAGATAGTCCAATTACTGCCGCTTCTGTATCTGGCGGATTTGATATAGTATTAGTAGATAATTAAGGAATATAAAATGAGTACAAGCGTTTTAACAAATAAAACAGAAGTTAAGTCTTTTCTTAACATAACATCAACTACATACGACACGCAAATTGATGCTTTAATACCTATCGTGTTAGAAGATATAAACTTATATTGTAAGAATTATTTTATTAAATCCACGGCTTATTTTTGGGATAATGGATGGACATTGTCAACGGCTTCAGAAATAACAAATAGTGATACTGGGGATATATTCACAGAACAATTCATTGATGGTGATACTATAATAATTAGAGGTTCTAAATGGAACGATGATTATTATACTATCGCAAGTGTAGAGAGCACAAAGATAACCGTTAACGAGTCATTGAATGCTGAGAGTACTGATTCAAACATAACAATATTTAGAGTGGATTTCTTTAAAGATCTACCCTATATATGTTCTAACATGATAGGCTATAACCTGTTTGCAAGAAACCAAGCAGGGAATAAAGGGGTAACATCTGAATCAATTGGTGATTACTCTGTAAGCTATGGGACAGGCTCAGGAAATGTAGCAGCTGGTTCAAATGCTTATCCTAGAAGCGTAATATCAGGGCTTAATAAATATAGAATAGCAGGTAAAAAATGATAAGTGATTATTACAATGAAACTGTTGTTATTGAACGTTATACAAGTGCAAAAGATTCATTCGGGCAATATATCAAAACGTGGTCAACAGTAGCAGATGTATCATGTACTATTCAAACACGAAGCGGTGATAAATCAATAATAGAACGTGAAAACGATATAAGATATAATTTAAGGATGTATTGTAGTTCTACAGAGGACATAAGGCAACATACTGATAGAATAGTAAGAGGATCTACTTATTATGAGATCATTGCTTTAAATGCCGATCTTAGAAGTAACCACTTACAAATAGATTTAGGAAATGATTATGCCAATAGAAGCTAAGTTTAAAGAAAATCCTAAATGGGAAAAAATATTAAACAATGCTATTGAAATAGGACTTGAAAAAACATTAATAAGAGCAAAAAATAAAGCTAAAAAAAACGCCCCTTTTGATACAGGTAAATTAAAAAACAATAATTTTCATGAACGAAGGGGATTTACAGGAATAGTTTACAATACGATGGAATATGCACCCTATGTTGAATATGGGACTAAGAGGATGAAAGCACAGCCTTTTATGAGAAAAGTATTATATGATAATTATGATAGTTTAATGAGTATTATAAACAATGAATTAAGGAAAGTATTAAAATGACAGTTTATGAATGGCTAGTAAATAGAATAGATTCCAGCACTGAAGTAAGTGCAGACGTTATACCCGATTATGTAAATAGCACGTTGTCACCGCCTTTGATAACATACTATGATACAGGGTTTAATCGTAATAAATTAGAAAAAAATTCTATTCTTGCCATACATCAAATACATAACTCTAAAAGCGAATTAGAATCATTAAATACTAATCTGTATAGTTTATTTGATAGCTCAACCGCCTATATTAGAGAATCATCAAGTAATCTATATATAGATTCAGTAACAATAATTAATAATTCAAATAGTGGTTATGATGAAACAAACAAAACATATTGGAAGGAATTAGAAATTTCAGTATGGTATCACTAAAGGAGGTAATTAATGGCACAAAATACAATACAAAATAGCAGTGTATTATATCCAGAAGATGTAATAGTTTATGTAGCTGAATGGTCAACAGATTATACAACAGCAGCAGAGTTATCAAGTGCAACATGGTTAAATCTCGGAAGTTTAACAGAGTTTACTGTTGAATCAGCAAACGAAAGTGTTCAACCTGGTTCGTTTAATGTCGAGCATGATCAAGTATTAACAAAAGAAGCAGAAAATATTACTCTTGTATTACAAGAACTTAATAGTTCTTTAGTACAAATATTACGAGGTGGAATTTCTCAACAAGTAAGTACGTATGTTCCCGGTGGTTCATCTAGTAATTCAGCTGAATTATTATATTCAGGCGGAGCAGATACAATCACTCCGTGTATGATAAGATCATACGCAAGTTACTCAGACGGAAGATCAAGACATGTTTATTGGCCTAAAGTGTATTATGTCAGCGGTGAAGGGATCGCCGCCTAACTTAGCAATAAGTTATGGAAAAATCGGGTAAATACGGTGAATGCTGAGATTGCAAATACCGTGCTAATCTTTAAGATTACGAAAGGCTTAAAGACAGCGTAGAGCATAGCAAGTGAATAAATATAACCTTGCCACGAGTGCCCGACAGCCAAAAGGTTGAAAATATATGCCGAGCTTACAAGAAATGAATTGTAAGAAGTAAGGGATAAAAAGCCCCTACGATAACAAACTGGGTTCTGACAGTCCAAAAGCGCAAGGAACTGGTGAATATGCTGATATGAGCTTTACTATGCAAGCCAGAGAATCAGACGAAGTTACATATAACAGCAGACGGGTATATAAAATAGAAGTAGAATCAACTACTACTACTTAAGGAAAGTAAATGAAAACAATAGATTTAACACTCTTTGAAGGTGAAGGTTTTGAGATAAAAACTAAAACCCGAACTTATGCGATTAACTTTGTTTCTTCTGTAATGGAACTAAAATTTTTACAGGAGCAAGAAAACATAACTAAGAAATCGAGAGATTTTAAAACATTAGAACAGCAAGACCTAGAAAAATGGAAGCATTTAATAAAAAACTCTATTAAAGAAAATGGGGTTGAAGATTTAGATGAAGGTGATATTAATTCACTTAAACCGTTTGAGGTATTAGCTGTAATGATAGGCTATATACAATTCCTTACAGAGAGAAGTCAAGTAATATATCAGGGACTTAGTGACAAAACTAAAAAAGAGATAGAAGAAATTACAGATGATATAAAAAAAAAGGAAATGAACAAAGCCTTATCAGAATAACATCAATGCTCCTTAGAGAATATAACTTAGGTTATACACCTAGGGAGCTTTTATTCAGAATGGAATGGTGGGAAGTTATCGGGTTATTATATGCTAGCAATGAGTATATAAGAGATGCTAATGAAGCCCATGCAGAAGCAAGAAAAAAGGCTGAAATAGAGAGAAAAGAAAAAGATGGCAGCTTAAAGATGCACTTTAGGAGAAAAAGGGGTAAGTAATGGCTAATTTAACAGCCGGTGAGTTGCAAATATTAGTTGATGTTCAAACAGGCGAGATTGACAAACTTAAAGCAAAATTAAACGGCTTAGATAAACAAACAAAGAAAAATAATTTTTCTATCGGAAAACTAGCAGCTTCTTTTGGTGTAGCAGATTTGGCGGTTAAAGTGGCAACTGCTGCAATAAGCAAAGCAGCACAAACAATAAAAAAAGGAATTAATCTTGCAAGGGATTTAGAAGAAAGTAATAATAAATTACGTGTAACATTTAGGGGGATAGAGCAAGATGCTCTTAGAGCGAGAGATGCCCTTGTAAGCAGTTATGGTTTAAGCACAAATGAGGCAACCGAATTGCTAGGTGCTACGGGTGACTTATTAACAGGTTTTGGTTTTCAAAGAAAAGAAGCACTTAAATTATCAGAATCAGTTCAACAATTAGCTGTTGATTTAGCGAGTTTTCAAAACTTAGAAGGTGGCGCACAAAGGGCAAGTGAAGCCCTTACAAAAGCCCTATTAGGTGAAACAGAATCAGCCAAAGCACTTGGAATAGTAATACGCCAAAACACACCAGAGTTTAGAGAGCAAGTAGAAACACTTATGGAAACGCAAGGGGTGACAGAGCAAGTCGCAAAAGCACAAGTAATTTACCAGCAAGCAGTTAGACAATCACAGAATGCCATAGGAGATTTTGATAGAACTTCGGACAGTTTAAGCAATCGGCAAAGAACATTAAAAGCAGTACAGAATGATGTTGCAGCTAGTTTAGGAAGTGTATTTATCCCTCAATTAAGGGCGGGTACAGGTGCAGTTTTAGATATAACAACAGCCGTTAGAGATTGGTTAAAAGAAGAAAAAAATTTAAAGGGTTTTCAAACAGCAATACAAACATTGTCTTTTGCTTTTTTTATTCTTCTAAAATCAATACAATTAAACTTTAAATTAATGCTAGATTTTCTAAAATTATTTCCTCTAGGTGTCACAGCAGTAAAAGAACTTTTCCAAGCAATTTTAGATCCAAAGAAAAAAGTTTCGGATGTATTCAAAGGGTTAGGTGATGATTTAGTTGATTTAGGAAAAAGCTATGTAGAATTTGGAAAAGAAATTGGTGATACATTTGCTGATACATTCTTAAGTAATAAAGAGGATATTTCCGATGCGCTTGGTGATATAGCTGGAGAGATTGAAACAAGTGGCGGTAAAGCCGCCCAGAAGTTTAAAAATATATTTGGTGAAGAAATAGAAATGTCAGCACAAAGGACATTCGATAATATTTTAAGCGGCGTCAAAGATACATTTGGAGCTATAGGCGATATAGTTTCAGCAGTAGGCGACATTATAAGCAACCAAAATGAAACCGCTTTACAAGAGTTAGAACAAAGACATGAAATGGAAATAGAAGCTATTGATGAACGTTTAGCACGTGAAATTGAACTAATAGAAAATAATGGAATGACAAAACAAGAAGCCCGACAGTTAGAATTAGATCAAATAACACAAGCTTTACAAACAGAAACCGATGCAACAAAAAGAAAAGACTTAGAAGAAAAACAAAGTGCATTACAAAAAGAAATTGCAATAGCAAAACTTGAAGATGATGCACAAAAACAAAGAGAGAAGCTAGAAAAGAAAGCAGCGAAGAAAAAATACCAGTTAGAATTAAGTCAATTTCAAACAAAGAAAGGCACAGAAGCTGCTAACGCAGGGATTAACTTTGCTTCAGGTATTGTAGGATTATGGGGACAAGCTTTTCAAAACTTTCCGCCTCCAGTAGCAGCAGCAATAGCAGGTATTTTCTCAGGTATTTATACAGGTGTATTTGCCGCACAATTAGCAGCCATACTATCCAAAAGCCCACCACCACCGCCAAAGTTCGCGCAGGGGGGTATTGCGTCAGGACCATTTATCGCTGGGGAAGCTGGACAGGAGCTTATTGTACCTGAAGGCGCTTCTAGTCGATCACGTGTATATAATGCTAGAGACACAAAGACTTTAACGGATCAACCTGTAATGGTAAATGCTATGTTTATGATCGGTGATGAAGAAGTGCCAATAAATAGAGTTCTTATATCTAATAGGCAGAGAAATGGAGCGATAATATAATGGCTAGATATTACATACAGGAAGGTGAGTCTACAAATATATTTTGGTTAGATGTAGTAAACAATGTAGATGTAGGACTCCCGACTAATGATTATAGATTAAGACACACTCTAATGGATGGTGGGCAGATAAAAGGCGTTGGTGCTATGCAAGGCAGAGTATTTGAGTGTACTTATTTCTTTAAGCAAAATGATGATTATGAGAGAGAGTTATTTCTTGATTGGTTTTCACGCCCATTAATTACTACACTTTACCTTTATAAATATGTATACAAAAGAGTTAAATGCTCAATAACAAATGGTTCAACAATAGTAATATTAGGAAGCACTCAAGGCACTAATCAGCTTTCTACTGGAGATCCTATCTACGGTTTAGGGCTGTCTAGTGCCAGCAGTGCCGTTATAGATTCAATCAATAGCACTTACTTAGATATAAGCGTTGCGGCAACAGATACTTTAGTTAATACCCATTTACAAGCTGATACATTCCTTGGAAGAACAAAAGTTGTAACACAACCAGAAGGTGGCGAGGCATACGGAAATATAAGAATAAGTGATGATGTAAGTTTTAAAGCTATCTCTGGAAGTCCTTATTTTACTAGCACAACATTAAACACTTTTTCTACTCATACAACATCTAGTACAGAGTTTCAAACTACATTCACTCTTGATGGATTTAGAACCCCTTGCCAGTATGAAATGACGCCCAGTACAAATATGACAGTGTTTCAAGTAAAGACCGCGGACGGGTATGGATTTAAGGCAAGTAAAACAAGCTTCCTTACAGGTGAAGTGGTAAACGTAGACACCACAGGAAGTGATTTAAAATGTACCGTTGATGACAATGAGGTATTTAACGTATTTAGTGCAGAAAGCACACCTTTTTCATTAGAGAGGGGATCAAATACATTAAGTGTTATTGCACAAGAATCAACAGATACAGCTTTTAAAGTAAAATATTATGAAAGGCAACTATGATATATAATTTTAGTCAAAACACATTAGATGAACGTCCGATAGCACAAACAGAAGAAAGTTCTAATCCAATAAGTTATTTTCCTTATAGAGTAGAAATCGAAGGTGTAAAAACATATCATATCAATGGATTTAATTGCCCTTTAAGGCAAGCAAAATATACAGTAACACGTTCGGGGATGGGAAAAGCAAATTTCGATTTTGCTATTATGGACGCCCCTATAGTATCAAGAGATAAAATAAATATATATAGAAACGGTAAAATAGTTTACCAAGGATTAGTTGATGGCATTCCAGATAAAGCGGGCGGAAAAGTTACTACAAGCCCTTTTTTAAATGAACTTCAAAATAAAACATATAATTTTAATTATTCAACAGGTGCAACTTATGAGGAGATTTTAGAAGATATTATATTAGAAAAAGATCAAGATACAGGGGTATTTTGGAATGCAACATTAGTTGATACAGGGTCCACTTTTGTTTTCACAGGCGAATATAAATACGATTCTGTAAAAAAAATAATAAAAGATATTCAAGATCAATTAGAAAATAGATATCTAGGCATTGATCATAATAATTTTTTCTATGTAAAAGCATTCAGTACGACTGTTACCACTACATTATATGCTGATGATAACTCTGGTTATGAAGGTGTTAAAGTCACCGTTGATGATAAAGCGGTTAAAGCGACTAGATCACAAGTTTATCAAGAGTCTACAACAGCAGGGCAAAAGGTGCGTTTGGGTAGTGTAGGATATTCAACAAGTTCTACAGATTACCCCACGTTAGCAATAGAAAATCAGGTTGGCGTAATTGAAAATAAAGAAACTGTTTACAAGGGGTTAAGTTCATCCGATGGGCTTAATTTTGCATATCAGAAATTAGTAAAAGATGCTGTAATAAAAACAAAAATAGATATAAAGAATGTAGATTATGACAGATACCCTTTAGAAATAGGTGAGAGAATAAAAATATATAAAGAAGAAGATTTACTTTGGCACACTATAATAGATTGCGAAAGTACCGCTAACTGGACAGCAGGCGATTTATCAACAATAGCAAAAGTCGGTACTTATTCAATGAATTTTACAAGCACTTACATTGATTATAATTATGCTGAATATAAACGTTGGAAAGGTATTGAAAGATTAGGATTTTATATTAGAAGTGATAAAGTAGGCTCTTTTGTAAATGTATACTTGGGAGATTCGACAGGTGAACAGGCTGCCATCGGTGGCTTAGGATTGGGTGCTTTAGGCGTGGGCGCTTTAAGTGAGGGTGATACCTCCGCGACACTAACGACAACTAATATAGAGATCGGATCAAGTGTTTTTTATTCAGTGGATATAAAGGGAGTCAATCAATGGCAATGGGTTGATATACCAACTACATACGACAATTTTTCAATAATAAGATTTGAAAGTAATGATACTTCGGCAGATGTGAGAGTTGATGAGATACAATTATATTCATTATTCAGACAAAGCTATGAAGCAAATGTAATTCAAATGGATTTTGATTTATCATCAAGTTATGTAAATGTCAAAGCCGGAGAGTTTCAAGAGTTTGCAGATGATGATTTTAATATATTAAAAAATGAAGTTGAAGCACTAAAAGCAACACAGGAGATATAATATGAGTTTTAGAGATAGCGCAAGAAACCCGTTTACAAATGATATTGACAGACTTTATAATTTAAGGTCAGAAAGTAAGGGGGGAAGTACAACAAATATAATTGGTGTGAATGACATAACAATACCAGCAAGCCCAAATTATCCTAGTACAGATTCAGGAGCAAGCACATCTTATATTGTATACTTGGATTATGAAATATACAGAACATCAACTAATTCAACATATTTTGAAGTAAGAAACGAAACACAAGGTGTAGATTTGACAATAGTTGATGCTGAAGTTGCTTTAAGTAACTATACATGTAAGTTTAACCCGACTAACACCAACGTACGTAACGCAATAGAATTTCATGTAGGCTCTACCTCAAATGTAGCAGGGGACACCATAAGCTATAAAGCACAATCGGCTGGGGGTCTTTTAAATGCTGCTACACTTAATAGTTTAGTAAAAGGTGTTTCAAGTGTCGTTATAGCTTCAACTATTACCTCAAATTATGGTCAAATAAATGCCGATATAATAGTAAAAAGCACAGAAGATGTAGGCGCGGTTTTAAGTACAAATATTGTAGACCTAAATGCGAATGGTGGCGGAGAAATTATCATGCTAGAAGGAATTTATAACGCGCTATCAACTTCGATTGGATTATTAGACAATGTAAATATAAGGGGTGTTGGATGGGCTACTAAAATAAAAGTTTCATCATCTTCTGTAATTCCTTTATTTTCTAATGCTTCAACATTGGTGCAATGTAAATTATCTGATTTAGAAATTGACGGACAAAAAAGCTCTTTTGTATCTGCAATGGATTGTATATTATTAGAAACATCTTCAAATGTCACATTTGATAATCTATATATACATGATTTTGTTAGTGACGGAATAGAGCTTGATAGTACGAGTTTCAATTTAAAAATTAATAATTGTTATATAGATAATTGTGCTGATGCAATAAGCATAGACCAAGACTCGTCAGGTGTCATGATAACTAATAACACGCTTATAAATGGTACAAATGGAATAGCAACTGATACTAGACAATATGGACTAAAAATAGATGGAAATACAATTAAAAATAATACCTCTAGGGGTGTTTTTTTAAGAGACGCTTTTGGAGCAAGAGTAACAAATAACACTATTACAGGTAATTCAAGCGCTGGGATATATGTATTTAATTCTACAAGTTGCATAATAGCAAATAATTTTTGTTATAATAATGAGTCCGGTAGTACATCACAGATATTATTAGATACTTCTAATTTAAATATTGTAGGTTTTAATATGACATCAACAACGTCAACAATAAACACAAATATTGATGATAAAGGAGCAAACAACCAAAAAGTCGCAAACATATAAGGAGTAAACAAATGGTAAGTTTAGGAAAATATTTAGGGTATGATTACAACTGGTCTTTAGCACATCAAGCAGCACACCAGCCATTATTATACATAAATGAAAATATAAAAGTTTCTCATAATTCAACAGATGGTACACACCCCCCAGTAGTAGAAGCAAATACAATGTTTTATAAAGTTAAAGAAACAAGTGTAACAGTAGATTCTAATAGTACTGATAATAATGTATATCCAGCGAGTACCACAGTAACAAATTACGATCATGAGGCGGTTTTTTTGCCAACAGCTTTTACGGTAGATTGGGATTCTACCTCATGTAGTTCTACTGGTGCAGCAGGGACTTACTATACAATTTGTACAGGTGCGGAGGATGTTTCTAGCACTTCAATTGGCTTTGGAATAATTCAACATACAACCGCGGTTACTTCATTTAGTTTTGATGAGTCAAAAGGCGGCTGGTATGATAGCAACGGTAATAAATTACTTGCTAGATTTAATTCTACAGGCGGAACAGTGGATCAATTAACTGTATTCTATTCTAAAACAAAAGATAGGGGTTTCTATGCTTCTAAGGGTTTATATTTTAGCTCAACAGGTGTATATTTAAGCAAAGGACAATTTGATTTAAATGGAAAAACAGTTGAATTTAAAGATGATATTAGAATACAAGATACATCAACACTCATGAATAATTTATGGTTTATTGCGTATATAGATGAAAATGATGGTACTGTAAACTGGACAAATTCAACTAATGCTTCATGGGATAATTATACACCGAGCGGTAATCAATTAGCCTTAATGGCAGTATTTAATGAAGAAAGAAATTATTGTTATGATACAATCGTAACAGATAACGCTCGTTTTATTGCAACTGCTTATATGGGTAATTCCTCTGGAACTGATGGAGAGTATGTGTTTAATCTTAAGCAGAAGCCAAAAACAAAAGTATATTGTTACAATAACACTGCGCAGGGAATAGAAAACAACACAATAACAAGAGTAAACTTTGATGCAATAGAGTATGATCTATTAAGTGAAATAACCACAGGGGCTTCAACATGGGTATGGAGAGCAACAGACACTAAAAATATTATATTCAATGGAAGAGCATGGACATTATCTTTATCAGGGGCATCATCTAGTGAATATATGAGTGCATACATTCATAAAAATGAAAATTCTACAAGATATGAAAATAGTATGGAGCAAACTGTTGGAACTGTTACAAGATCAATATTTCAAGCCGACGCGGTGTTAAATGCTGCAAAAGATGTTACTTATGATATGAGAATATATGCAAATACAGGTTCAAGTTTTACATTGCATGTAGGAGAAAGAGATAGTAGTATTAGAATAACAGAGGTGTAAAATGAGTGACTTTGATTATCAGGATTATGTAAAAGAAAAGTTAGAAAGTGTAGAAAGTAAAATAGATAGATTATTTAGTAAATTTGATAAAGTAAAAGATGAAACCATTAAAAATAGTGTAAATATAAAAGGTCTTTGGGCTGCTGTTGGGGCACTACCTGTTGTAGTTACAGTAGTCTTAACGATAATTTTTAAACTATGGAAATAATTATGTGGAAATTATGGGTAAGAATAAAATGGATAATAGGACGTTTAATGGGGTGGATTGGCACTTTAGAGAGTGAAATCAAACTAATTAAACAATATAAATTATCAGAATTACATTTACATTCTACAGCTATGTATAAACCGGATAAGCTTTTAGGTATGCCATTTGATTATCAATTTGATGCTGTCAGGACACTAAACAAAGGCGGTGATTGTAACTCACTACATAGATGTTATCAAGTATATTACTATAACAAAGGTTATAGATCGTATTTAGTAACCTATATTGCAGAGCCTTTTAAAATGTCACATGGTTTTTGTGTATATAGATACCATAATTTATGGGTAGCTGTTAATTATGATGTAGAAACACATCATACATGTCTTACCGAAGCTATTGAACACGTGGCAAGCCTTTACCAGTCAACCCCTATAACATACGTTATACAAGATATTAAATGGAGGGTTACAAATGTCAGAGATATTAAATAGATATAGAATAACAAGTCCTTTTGGATGGCGCGACAGCCCTTTTGACAGTCAAAAAAAAGAGTTTCACACAGGCATTGACCTTGCAGACGGCAATCATGAGTTGTTGTGTTTTATAAGCGGACTTTGTCGCCGTTCACGTATAGGGAACTTTGGCGAGGGTAATTATATACAAATAGTAAGTGAAATTGCAGGGGTAAACTATTACACAAATTATTTTCATTGCGAGGAAACTTGGGTTAATGAAGGAAACGCAATACAAAGATATGATAGTATTGGTATAATGGGAAATACAGGTTACAGTACAGGAACGCACTTACATTTTGAAGTTTTTACGATGTCACCAAACATAAATGATACTGTTAGATATTTCATGAGAAATGGGCGTTATAAAATAATTGGTAAGCGAATGTTTTTTGATCCAAAAAGGTTTTTATACGCTTATGAACTAAGAGAAAATTTATGACACAAGGAAAAATAATTGGATTAATAGCTTTTATACTTATGGAAATAATAATAATATTCTTTTCCGTATGGATATTTATAAGGAATGATTTAAGTTATATTAACGCAATTATAGCAAGCCAAACAGGAGTATTGACTATTGTCTGGGGAGCGAAAGCAAGCAGTAATTTCAGGAGGGATAAATGAATTATATTAGTTGGATAGTAAGAGGATTATTTATACTTTTGCTATGTGTTTTATTAGTTGTAATAAGCGTGCAGACTTGCAGAATAAACAGATTGAAGATGAACCATACTACATTATTAAACAACGAAAAGAGTTATACAAAAACAAGAATAGAAAATGAAAAGAAATATTATAAAGAGAAAGAGAAAATATTGATTGCAAGAAAAAAAGCTGAAAAGCTTAAACAGGAGGGAGAATATGAAAAAATACATAAGCCTTTTGTTAATGCTATTATTGATTATTATAAGCTGTCAGAGTAGTCCGGTAGTGATGGAGGAATATCCAACTTTAAAAGATATCCCCCCTGATATATCACTAACCGAATTCTTGGAGAGAATGACAACATATCACAATGATACACAAAGATATTATGCTGACCTTCTTAATGAGCTAAAAAGAGCTAAAGTAAAATTTAAAATAATTGATCCTTAGATATATTTAAAACAACCCAAAAATTATTGGATGTATCTTGTAACTCTAACCTAACCTTTTCACCTTGCTCAGAAGCAAACACATTATAAATTACATGGACTATTTCATCAGCTACACCAATTAAACGGGCTTTCCATTTCATTTGGGATCTATTTAAATACACAAGATCATTAAAAGCTTTATAGTCAGTGCATAACCAGAAGTTAGAAAATTTGAAACCTTTTTCTTTAAGTTTGCCCTTTTCGTAAATATAATATATTTGCATCTTTTTATTAAGATCCCATATAACAGGTATCATATTATTTAAACCTTCGTAAACGATATATTCACAAGTTATTTCTTTATTGAACTTTAATGAATAATTACCTATTTCCATACTACTTATTGACATTGTAACAAGTAAAAACATTATACATAGTTTTTTCATATTAACCCCTATCTAATTTACTAAATAAACTTTGTAGCGCATTTAATTGAGCAAGTACAGCCTGCATATTACATACAGCAGACTTGTAAAGAGATTCCGCTTCTTCCATTGCAAGTTTTTCTTTATGACAAATGCCGCGCGCGAGCTTTTCAATTATAGTTGTTTGAGGATTAACAACTGTTTCACCATCAAGTGTAAATTCTACACCGTTTTTAAGCTTAATTATTACTATAGATATAGCCCTCTCATAATCAGAAATAGTGCGGGCTTTTTCTAAACCCCTATCTTTTATTGATGCTCTAATAGAATCAATTTCTTTAATTTTTTTTTGTATCTCATTCGATATTTGTATTATTTCCATTAACAACCTCCCAGTTTAATAAAACACCGTCACACCCATTAGGCAAAGAATCAATTACATCCCTTGCCTCAAAATCATAATCTAATTCAATTTCATCGGGTGAATCATCTCCGAATAATGGATTATACATTGAACTGTATTCCATTATCATTTTTTATCTCCTTCCAAAAGATCATCTAATTTTTTATTTATGATCTTTAATGTTTTGTTTGATATTTCATCAATATTATCCTTGTTATTATTCACAAAGTTTTCTACTCTGTTTACTCCATACATCAATGCTAATGTTCTTGACGATGGAATAAAAACAGTCATTATAGCAGGTATTAATAGAAATGATAATAATAAGGCAGGTTTTCTCAAAATCTTAATTTTTTTAATACCATCATCATCATTCCCAGATACACATATAATATGTCCAATATAAGAAATCAATAAAATACCACATCCACTGCCACCAAAAGCACCGCAAACACCTGCTATGCACGCTTTTATACTATCAATAGACCCCATCCAATAAATTAACCACATCATCGGTCACTCCTTCATGTTCTTCAAAATGGTATATTTTGATCATTCTGATAAGGGTCTGGAGTAGTGTTAACAGCTTGGAATGTGTCTTGCAACATCTGCTGTTGTTGACTTGGTGCTTGTTGTTGTGGTTGACTGGGGGCTTGTTGTTTGTTAATTATCCCCTGTTGTATAACAGTATCAATAAGAAACGATAAATCTTTTAGATCGGTTTTGTTTAAAAAAGTGGTATTTTGCCATTGACCTTGTTTATCCTTGTAGGACTTTTGATAAGAATATGAATAAATTGGTTTTCCGTTGTAATCTTTTTGCCATACAGACAAGGTGACTTGACCTTCCTTAAAATTTTTAATTGGTTTATTCATTAGTATAACTCCTTTGTTATTTGATTTTTAACTCTGCGTTTTGCAGAATAATAATAATATTTTACAAGACCTAGAAACGATTCATATTTCATTTCATGATCTTTAATGACCTTATACTTAAGATCAAAGAAATCTCTTGAAATCATAAGGACTGCACATTTAGAAATCTTAATGCCTTTGTAAAATAATTCCTTATTCCATGAGGATTTACCATCAGAAAAGGTAACTTTAAACCCTCCTACCATAGATTCGCGGGCTGCTAAATATGCGCTAACTTGTAATTCTGCTTCTTTATAGATATCATTAGATGTTTTAAGATCGCACAATACAATCTCTCCGTTAATATCTTCAAATATCATATCACAAGTGCCAGCGAAACCTTTACAGAAATGAAATATAGGTTGCTCGCTTTCTATCCATTTTTTTACATTGTTTTTCTCCCATACCAAAAATTGCATATACATTGGTATAGCAGCCTCGTTAAACTGCTTTCTTATAATTTCTATATCAAGTGAGTTTTCGTTTAATCTCGCATTGATATGTGCTTCTATGAGGGCGTGTAGCTCACTTCCTAAATCGGCGGTTTTAGTACGGTAATTTTTCCAGCCTAAACGATCGCCAACTTCAAATGATTTATCAACAGCCCATTGCATTAGTGAATCCCCTTTTGAAAGTTGCCCCAGTATAGTTGTAACACTAGGAAATGTTTCATCATCAAACTTGTAAACGTGCATTATTTCTCCTTTATTAGCTCATTTAAGGCTTGTTTTTCTATAGCGTCGTGGTATTCTTTATCACGTTGTATCATTTCAGATACAATTAAGGATAAAAACTTCTTTTCGATCTTACTTCTTTCTTTAAGATACAACATAAGATCGGTTGATATTTCAACATTTAAATGCTTCATGTTAACCTCCATGATCTATTTATACTACATGCTTAAAAAATAGTCAAGTATTATTTAATAAAAAAAAATAATAAAAAAGTTTAAAAAAAGTGTTGACATATTTTTAAAATGTAGTATACTTATATTATAACAAACATTGAGGAGTTAAGGATGACAAGAATTAAATGGTATCAAAAACAATGGGGTGGCAACGTGATGACATTTATCACATCATGTGAGGAAAACAAGATTGATGAAATGTTTGAGTATTTTAAAGAAACAGAAGCTGTTTTTAAATATGAGCTGGTTTAATACCAGCTTTTATATAAAGAGCTTAAATCACTTGTTAAGTGATACTCCAAAATAAATGTTAGTTCCCTAACCTCTCACGGGGTTGGGGTGCTAATACCTTTGAGCGGGTAACACTATCCATCTGTTAGGTGGATGCAAACTTTTACATCGGGGTTAGTATTTTCCGTTTTGATGCTAACCCTATTTTATTGGAGAAAAAAATGGTAGAACATTACAAAAGAAGAAAAGAACCAATTGAGAAATTTATGAGGATTATTATTGCAAGTATATTTTTACTTATGGTGGCATTATTTAGTATCAGCGTTTATTATTGGTGGAAATATGAAAAGGCAATGGAAAAAGTTATATGGCTAGAATCAACTTATAACACAAAGGAGGTATTAGATGTTAATGAGTGTAAAATTCGGAATAAATGAACTAAAAGCTATGAGGGATTTTATTAAAATCCTAAATAACAACAATATGAAATATAACTGGTATACAAAAATAATTAATGGAATAGCATATAAAATAGTGGAGGCAGAATGACAAAAATATGTATAGAATGCGGAAAGCCATTTGAAGCCACTAGACAAAGACAAAAATACCATAAAGAATGTGCTTATGAGGTTAAAAAAAGGCAAGTAAAAAAATATCAGGCACGTTTACGCATTAAATTAAATAAATCGCCTGCTGCTGCTAATTATTCATTTTCAGATACCTATAAACTAATGGAAAAATTAGATGCTGAAATGCTAAAAATAAAAAACGAATTTTTTCAGGCAAAAGATTTAATTACAGGGAATAAATTTAGAAAAGGTAAGGTTACTGAAGATGAAAGGGAATTTAATAGATTTAATACACCAATGATTCTAGGCTATAATTATGATCAAGTTTCATGGGGGAGAAAATGATAAAATATGCAGAGTGCGAAGATATTCTTAAGCGTATTTCCGATAGTAAAGGGGACCGCGATTTTTGGTTAAATATGCTTATTAACGAGGGCAAGGTAGAACCAAAAAAGATGACAGCATTGGAAAAGGCGAGGGAATATTATAATAAAATATATAAAGAAACTAATGGACCTTTAAAAATGACAACAAAATTAAAAGAACTTTACGAAAAAGCCATAACCGAAGCCAAGCAGATTGAACCAGATGTTATTGAATGGCTAAAAAGTTTTGACGAATACTCATGGTCATGGAATAGAGAATATGCGCAAAAACTACTAAAATATTTTGGGGAGGTGATAGAATGATTGACTGGAGCTTAAAAAAAGACATGGCAGAGGCTAGGGGCTGGATAACAGATCAAAATATTTGTGATGAGTGCGAAATAGAATATTGTGATGATTGTTATTTACATGAGACATACGATGACTAACGACCAAAAAATTGAAAAAATCTGGCAAGAAATAAAGGACTTTGAGAAGCGTATAAAAGAATGGCTCAAAAACCCTTTACCACCGCCACCATATAGGAGGAAAAAGAAATGAAAAAATCCGAATGTGTATGGAGTTTTACAAAATTACTGTGTGAGGTTGTAACTGATTGTGGAATTTATTTAGATAAAGTACTAAATTATGATGGTGAAATTTATGGGTTAAAAGAAGAGGGAGGGCACGTTTTCTATTATGATGATTATTTATGTAATATTAAATTTCCCAGATATTGCCCATACTGCAATAAAAAAATAAGGATTTAAAAGGGAATAAATTGTATTTTATTTTTTCCCAATGTGGGTTTTTGAAAAAATAATAAAAAACATTACCCGGAACGCCTCTCAACGAAGCGCACCAGCTGACTTGAATGTTTACAAGTATCACTCTAAAGACGTTTAGAGAATGGGTATTGCCTGTATAGCCAGGCACTTTTAAAAAAGGAGGACGAAATGATATATACAACAATACAAATAGATAACGAAGTTATTCAATGTAAAAATTGTGAAATGATGTTTACTGTCAATTACATCAAAAAGGATGAGCGAGGTGAGTATTATATATTTTCAAATCAAGGAATTGGAAATTACACAAACACATATTGTTTTTATTGCGGAAAAAAACTAATTAAAGGGAGTAAAACAGAATTTCAAGATGGAAAGTAATTGATATATTTTTATGAATATGGTATATTAAGAAAGTTATTAAGTCAGCAATAACAAAACATTATGAGCCTTTATTCGGTAGTCCTGCTGACCCTCTTTTGAGGTGGATTACCGAGTAAGGGCTTTTTTTATGGAGGAAATATGAAGAAGTGTAACAAAGATCCATCTCATGAATGGATGGCAGATATACCATTTTGCCCTTATTGCAATATGAGTAATATCGCTAGAGTACATGGTGCAGAGCAAGCCAATAAAATAGAAAGGCTTGAAAATAAAATTAAGGAGATAAAAAATGAAAGTATTAGTAAAAGACTTAAAACCAAATCCATATAGGAAAATAGACAAATATCCTATAGACAGGACTAAGGTAGAATCATTAAAAGAATCAATAAATCAAACAGGATTCTGGGATAATATTTTATCTAGGAAAGAAAACGGAGAGTACCAGATAGCTTATGGGCACCATAGATTACAAGCAATTAAAGAATTAGGTATAGAAGAAATTGACATACCAGTTAAAGAGATTGACGATGCAACAATGATTAAAATAATGGCAAATGAAAACATGGAAGACTGGAAGATCAATACAAGTGTTATAAATGAAACTGTACAAGTGGCAAAAGAATATTTAGGCAAAGAGATAGGAAAGTATGTGAAGAAAAAAAACTACAAAGACAGCAAGCTTCTTTCCGGCATATTTGAAAATAATGTAGAATTTGAACTTTATGAAAAGAAAAGAGATATAAAAGCAAAGGTGATAAATAGATTTCTTGGTTTAGTTTGGAAGCATCATATAATATATCAATCTTTGCAGACTATCGATGGATATAAAGATCATTCTATTGACAGGGAAGCGGTTGAAACATTCCAAAGCCCTAGACATTCAAAAGTGTTTATGGAAGAAATGAGAAGGAAAAAAATACCTGCTGAAAAGCAAAAAGAGTATGCTGAAAAGATTATTACTAAATCTTTATTAGAAGATAAAAAAGAAATAGAAGATATATCAAGTAATGATATAAGAGAAAAGGTTTATGATATTCAAGTAGAAGAAAGGAAAAAAGAAAAGCCTGAATTATTTGTAAAATCAGAAAGAGAAAAACCATTTGATACACTAGACATAGCCTATGATATAAAACAAATAGAAAAATATGTAAATGATATGATTGTTAAAAAGCCAAGTTTATCAGAAAAATATCATCATGGTTTTAATCAGAGAATATCAAATATTATTGAAAAATTAAAAAAACTTAGAACAATTGGAGCTGATAATGCGTAAAAAGAAATTATTAAAAGAAGATGTATTAGCGTATTTGGAAAATGAAGTTGGTATAGTTAAGATGTATGAAATAGCAAACCATTTTAATGTAACAATTCCAACATTAAGAAGTAGAATAATAGAACTTCAAGAAGATGGTGTTGTAATATTACCATCAAAAAATGGAATAAAATTAGTTACTGATGCAACATTAAAAGAAGACGCGGAAGCAATAGTCTTTAGCATACATAGATTAAGCGGATATTTAAAATATATATTAAGGCTTGTAGATTTATCAACCTCTGATGTTGCAAAAGCTGTTGAGGCTTTAGATTTAAGCGAGGACAGCTTACAAGAATTAACAAAAAAACTTCATAAATTGAGTTATGTTTCACAAGGATTATTAATTGACAAACAATTGAAAAATCCAAGTTTACCATTTGATAAATAAATGATATAAAAGAGTATCTTAATGATTAGCGGACGATTTTTAAGATATTTAGGCAATGTAACACGTCCGACATATATTAATTTATATGGTGTTATGTTGCCTTTTTTTATTATAGGGGGAGAGGGAATGTCAGATATAAAGTGGATAAAGATAACAACAGATATCTTTGATGATGAAAAAATTAAACTAATTGAGAAGCTTCCAGAAGGCGATACAATGCTAGTTATATGGTTAAAGCTTTTAGCGTTAGCAGGAAAAAGAAATGATTTAGGTATGGTATATCTTACAAGGGATATTCCATTTACAGCAGATACCCTTGCAGATATAATGAATAGAGATAGTAAAGTTGTAATGATGGCACTTAACACATTTGTAAGCTTTGACATGATCGAAATTGTTGACGACTTTATAAAAATAGTCAATTGGGAGAAACACCAAAATATTGAGGGAATGGAACGCACTAAAGAACTAAGAGCTTTAAGAAATAAAAGGTATTATGAGAAAAAGAAGCTTATAGATGATAAGAGTAAAATTAAGACGTCTTATAGACGCCAACAAGATACTTTAGATAAGATTAGATTAGATAAGAATAAATATAGAGATAACATCTTACTTAAAGAAACAGAATACAATACACTTATAGAAAAATATGGAATAAACAATGTTAATAAAATACTAGATAAACTATCATCCTATAAGCTAAGTAATGGAAAGAAATATAAATCAGATTATGGAGCAATAAACAACTGGGTTATTAGCTCTCTTGGCATTAAAGAAGAAACGCCCGATCTGATATATAAAGATCAATCCGCGGAGGTGATAGATATATGAAAATATTAAACTTATATGCAGGGATAGGCGGCAACCGTAAACTATGGGGAGATGATCACGATATAACAGCAGTCGAATATAACCAGCAGATTGCAGATATATATAAAGATTTCTTTCCAAATGATAAAGTAATTGTTGCTGACGCCCACGAATATTTATTAAACCATTACAAAGAGTTTGATTTTATATGGAGTTCTCCGCCGTGTCCTACTCATTCAGATATGAGAAAAGTTTTTGTTAAGGCGGGGCGGTATGATGTTAAATACCCAGATATGGCGCTTTATCAGCAAATAATATTATTAAAGCATTATTGTAAATCAAAATGGGTTATAGAAAATGTAGTTCCTTATTATGATTATTTAATTGACCCGAATGTTATTTTACATAGACACCCTTTTTGGTGTAACTTTCCAATAAAAGCAAATCTTTTTAATGATAAAAGAAAACATAGGCAAATAAAATCAAATAGTGTTGTTTATGGAGTGAGCCTAGAAAAATATAAAATCACAGGAAAGTATGATAAGGTCAAAATATTAAGAAATATGGTAAACCCTGAAGTCGGAAAGTACATTTTAAACGAAGCTATGGGGATAATAGAATATGATAAAAATGATTTATTCAAGGGGATATTATGACAAGACGTGAGCAAATAATAAAACATCATCCGGAATTAATACAAGATTTTGTATATCTAAGTAAAGAGAGAAAAGAATTAACAACAGCAATTTTAGAAAATAGATTAGAATATACAGAAGAAGAACTAAACAGAATATGTTTTGAAAATCAAAGTTTTGCAACATTACAAGAAGAAAAAACAGCTATAAAAGGATTAGAAAAATGGATGAAAAAAAATCAAAAATAGCAGATGAATTTATGCTAGAGTTTTACGACGGAGAACACACAAAGATACAAGAAATAAAGGATATAAAAGATAATTGCGTTTCAATGATTGAAGGATTACAGGAAGGAAAGAAAGTTCATAAGATCTATTCTGGAATATCACATTTAGATAATAGTCAAAATGGCTATGATACAACAGATTACATAGTATTAGCCGCGGGGCAATCAACAGGAAAAACCTCTTATGTATTGAGTCTTATATTACAGCAAATTAAAAATAATATAAAAGTAGGCTTTTTTACTTGCGAGATGAAAAAGCAAAAAATAGTTAATTTATTGTCATGTTCTTTAGCAGGAATTGATTGCAATAAATATGAACTAAACCAATTATCTAATGCGGAAAAAGATAAAATAATAAGTGTTAATGAAAGATTGTATGAGAAACCATTATACATAGATGATAGTACCAGAGATTGGGATATTATGAAGAAAAAAATAAAATATGCTGCGTTAGTAAAAGAATGTGATATTATTTATATTGATTATCTGCAATATTTAAGAACAAAAAGAGCTAGAACATTATATGACAGGCTAGAGATTGTTTCACAGGAAATTAAGGATTTAGCAAAGGCAATTGAAACACCTATTGTAACAGTAGCAGCATTAAACAGAGAAGGTAAGAAAGCAGAACGCCCGCCAACAGCTAACGATTTAAAAGGTAACTCTGATATAGAATATGATGCTGATAAAATAATTTTAATGCATACTTTACAACAGGCTATTGATGGTGATTACTCTAAAAGATTAGTTGAGTTCATAGTTGATAAAAATAGAAATGGAAAACTGGGTAAATATAGAATGGAGTTTAATTGTGCTTTAAGAAGATTTGAAAAAGTTTGTTAAGGTATAGGGGGTATAGATGAACAAAGTATACTTGATTGATTGCATGGAATTTATGAAAGATAAGCCAGATAATTATTACGAGCTTGCAATAGTTGACCCACCTTATGGGATTGGGGAGTCGTTTAAAAAACGAGAAAACAACCCGTTAAGATGGCACAATCCTAAAAAGAAAATACATAATCCAAAAGAGTGGGATAAAAAAACACCAGATAAAAAATATTTTGCAGAATTATTCAGAATAAGTAAAAATCAAATAATATGGGGCGGTAACTATTTTGTAGAATATTTAAAAGGTTCTATGGGATGGGTGTATTGGGATAAAAAAAATGGAGATTCTGATTATTCAGATGGTGAATTGGCTTTTACATCCTTTAAAAAAGGGCTAAGATCATTTTCTTTTTTATGGCAAGGATTCCAAAAAGGTGAAAAAACTGTGAGAATCCACCCAACACAAAAGCCAATAGCCCTTTACAAATGGCTATTAGAAAACTATGCAAAAGAAACAGATTGTAAAAAGTGTGGTGGATTGGGGTATTTAGAAAATTATGCAGGGTATGAAAACAACATAAAAGATTGTAAAAAATGCAATGGAAGAGGAACCATAAAAGATAAAATATTTGATACCCACGTCGGCAGTGGATCAAGTAGAATTGCTTGTTATGAATTAGGTTATGACTTTGAGGGGTGCGAGATTGACAAAGATTATTGGGAAGCACAAGAAAAACGATTCAAAGCAGAAAAGGCACGAATTGACAATGAGTTTTATTTAGATGATCAAGGATTGTTTGGGGGTATAAAATGAAAGACCGATACTTACAAAAACTCTGGAGAGATGCAGTATTAAAAAAAGATAATTATAGATGCGTAATGTGTGGTATTGGTGGCGAGCATAACTTACAATGTCACCACTTTATAAAAAGGCGCGTTAGGGTTTTACGGCATGATTACAGAAACGGGTTTGCATTATGCTATGGATGCCATGCAAAGGCTCACACTAAAGCAGGCGAGCAAAGATTAATTAAAATAATGGGTATACAAACTTTTGAATATTTAACAAAAAAAGAAGTTATTAACTTAAAAGATCACATTAGAATTGTAGGAATTTCAAGGGAAAAGTTTTATTTAAATATGGGTAAAGAATTAAAAGAATATATAAGTAATAAAGATATTGACTAACTGTAAAAGTAAGAGTATATTGTTATTAGTTGGGGAGCACAATTGATTCATCAAACACACTCCCAATAGCAAGGGGGCTTTGAGTCCCCCTCTTATTATCCGTAAAAGGACTATAAATGTTTAAGAATAAAGTTGTTTTAATAACAGGTGGCACGGGATCACTTGGAAAACATTTGACCAATCGTTTACTACAAACAAATCCATCAAAAATTATTATATATTCACGAGATGAACTGAAGCAATCAGAAATGAAAAAGCAATTTCAAGACGATAGATTAAGATATTTCATAGGTGATATACGCGATAAAAACAGGCTTAATACAGCAATGAAGGGTGTAGACTTCGTAATTCATACAGCAGCATTAAAACAAGTTGATACACTTGAATACAATCCTTTTGAAGCCGTTAAAACAAATATATTAGGTGCTCAAAATGTTATTGAGTGTTCTATAAACAATAAAGTAAAAAAAGTAGTGGCACTTAGCACGGATAAAGCTTGCCAACCAATAAATCTATATGGGCATACAAAAGCAGTAAACGATAAACTTTTCCAACATGCTAATGTATACGCAGAGAACCATAAAATTATATTAAACGTTGTACGATATGGAAATGTAACAGGTTCGCGTGGTTCTGTTATACCTTTTTTTAAACAGCTTAAAAAAGAGGGGGCAGAATTTTTACCAGTTACACATCCTGATATGACAAGATTTTGCATTACTTTAGAACAAGCGGTTGAATTAATAATTACGGCTTTTAACGACGATGAAGGTGGTAAAATATTTGTGAGTAAATTGCCCAGTTATAGAATACTTGATTTAGTTGAAGCATTTGAAATGGGGGCGGTTATAACCACTATAAGACCGGGAGAAAAACTTCATGAACAAATGATATCAATATATGATAAGTATGATGAATATAAAGATTATTATATCATTCATAAAAACGGTGAAAAAACAGGTTTAGATTATAACAGTAAGAACAATAAATTTATGAGTGTTCAAGAACTTAAGGAAATGATAAATGATTGAATGGATCGCGGACCCTGCAAGTAATCACAATGGATCTCTGGTAATGGCTCAAAGATTAATTCATGCAGCAGCGACCGCAGGGGCAACGGCAATAAAATTTCAGTTCTTTACAGCTAAAACATTAATAGATAGAAAAGGTTTTGAATATATAGGAAAATTAACACATCAAAGCAAATGGAAAGATGATATATATGAAACGTACCAGAAATATGAAACACCGTTAGAATGGATTCCAACACTTGCAAGAGATTGCGAAAGGGCAAATATAAAATTTATGGCAACGCCTTACAATAAAGAAGCTGTTGATGCTTTGAATGATTATGTAACAGCCTTTAAAATTGGAAGCGGTGATATAAACTATTTCCCTTTAATTCAATACGTAGAAAAAACAGGCAAAAAAATGTTATTTGGTTTAGGTGCTGCTACACATAAAGATGTTGAAGAACTCTATAGGCATTTAAAAAGCCACGAAAACAAAGTATTCATGCAATGTAACACTAATTACTCTAACGGAAAAAATAATTATAAATATTTAAATTTAAAATACCTAGATTTATTACCTAGCACATACTCGGAAAAAGGGTTAAGTGATCACACAAAAGATTTGTTTCCGGTACATGTTGCCATTGCATACGGCGCTAGATATATTGAAAGACATTTTAAAATAGAAAAAAATAATAGCCCTGATGATCATTTTTCACTAGATCCGCGAGAATGGAAAACAATGATTGTAAGTGGCAATAAGTGTTTAGAGTCATTAGGCACAGGAAAGAAAATTATTGAACCTAACGAAAAAGAAACACGAATTATCCAGAGAAGAAATCCTTTTAATTGGTTACGCCCAGATATAACTTATAAGGTTTATGAATGAAAATATTATTAATTAATCCAATAACTTATGGATCAATAGATACATTCATAGAAGATTCAAAGAGAATGAAAATTAACACCGATGAACCGATAGGGTTAATGTACCTAGCCGCGAAATACATAAAAGAAGGGCATGATGCAGAAATATTAGATTTACAAATAGAAACGCTAAAATATAGAAAGTTTGACAAAGAAATTATTTCAATTATTTTACAAGCTAGATTAAATAAATTTAAACCTGATATGGTAGGAATATCATTTTTATATGAACTAAATAAAGATTGTGCATTGTGGGTAGCCCAAAGAGTAAAAGAATATGATAGTAATATAAAAACTATTGCTGGAGGGCTTTATGCTTCTATGATGGATGAATTACCATATATTGATGAAATATTAAAAGGTGATCAAACACCAAATTGGATGGAGCTAAAACCTTACAGAGATAATCTGCTAATTGGTGAATATGGAATATTAGGGCGCACTGTAATAGATAGGGTATACAAAGAGAATTGCAGAGTAGCAACTATTCAAATAAGTAGGGGATGCCCTTGTAAATGTACTTATTGCTCAGGTCATGCAATAACAAAAAGAAAATACACACATAGACCTGTTAATGATATCACAGAAGAAATAAAAGAGCTTAAAGAGAAGTATGATATTGAAGTATTTATTTTTAATGAAGAAAACAATGGGGTTAATTTAAAGAAAACGAAAGAACTTTACAAGGCTTTAATACCATTAGATATAAAATGGATTTCTAATGCTGGTTTTTATGTTTCTAATATGGATCAGGAATTTGTGAATTTAGCAATGGATTCAGGTTTATTATATTTTAATTTAGCATTTGAAAGTGGTTCTAAAAGATTATTAAGAGAATTAAAGAAAAGTGAAAAAATTGTTGATAATGCAAAACAAATAATGAATTGGATTAGAGAAAAAAATGATTTAATGTATTGTATTGGTTTTTTTATGTTTGGGTTTGCCAATGAAACTTGGGATGATGTTTATACCAGCATGGAATTTATGAAAGGTTTAGATTTAGATTGGTATCAGGTTAATATGCTACAAGTTTTCAAGGGGACGGATTTATATGATGATTATAAAAAAAATGGAAATATAGGTAAAATAAAAGATGCACATTATTTATCTAGTACAGTTGAAAATTCAATAATACCAGCAAATGAATTAAATGCATATATCCAACAGAATTTAAACATAGGATTAAATTTTTTAAATAATAGAACATTAAGAAAAGGTAATTTTTTACAGTGTAGAAGGGATATGCAACATATTTTAAATATTACGAATAATGAACATAGTTATGCAAAAAAAATTATGGAGGTGTTAGGGTGTTCATATTAGGAACGACTAATTTCGGACAAAAATATAATGGATCAGAATTAAGTAAAAAAGAATGTTTCAAGATTCTGGAAGAATATAAAAAATTAGGCGGTGTTTATTTAGATACTGCTTTTAATTATGGGAATGCTCAGGAGATTATAGGAGAATTTGGAGCGGATCTGTTTAAAATAAATACTAAGTCATGGCACGATGGCGAATTAGAAAAAAGTTTAGAAATATTAAAAGTAAATAAGATATACAGTTGTATGACAAGAGATTCAACACATTGGATAGGTTATGTTTTAAAGCAACGTGTAAAAAAGGGTATAATAGAAAAATGGGGATCAAGTATTTATTATCCGCATGAATTAAGAGGGGATGCAAATATAACTTTTATACCGTTTACTAAATACTTTTTAGATTATATGCCAGTTATGATGCTTCACGGTGACGTCTGGATAAGATCATATTTTAATTTAGATAGTAATTTAACCAGCGAAGATTTTAAAAAGTATGAAAGAAAAGATTTGGGGCATGAAGTACATTTTGTTGGCGGTGTAGATAACGTTTTCCAACTAAGGGAAAACATGGAGTTTTTTAATGCTTAATCTAACAATTATAATTTGCACAAAAAATTCAGAAAATAATATAAAAAAAGTTTTAGATAAGTGTAAGAATTATAAAGTAATTTTAGTTGATTGTTCAATAGATGATACTTTAGCAATTGCCAGAAAATATAAAAATGTTTATGTTGTAAAAGATAAGGGAAAAGGTTTAGCAGCCGCAAGAAACGCAGGATTAAAACATGTAGTAACAGAGTACGTTTTATTTTTGGGAAGCGATAATTTAATGACAACAGATTTATACATTTTATCATCACATTTACATAATTATTCATGTGTAAGTTGTATGACAATTCCCAATAATGCCTTTAAGAATTATTTAGAAAAGCAAACATATAAACGATGGCAAAAGAAATTTCCCGCAGGAGAACAAAAAATTGTAGGCACTCCGTATATTATGAGAACGAGCATTTTAAAAGAATATATGTATGATAGTTCTATGTCACATTCAGATGATACAGATTTATTTAAAAGAATGTATGATGATGGGCATAGATTTTATAGGTCAAATGTGAAAGTAATAGATTTAACTGTGAATAATTTAAAAGAAATAAAGAGTAGATTTATTCGTTATGGGATAAGTGACAGAGAATTTGCAAAAAAATATAAAAAAGGCTTTTTAAATTTCTTTTATGCTTTTCGTGCGGAGTGGATAGGATTTGATTTAGTTTATATGCCTTATTATTTATTAGTAGTATTTTGGAGGTTATATGCCAGAGTCTTTAGTTAATTGTTTCATACAAGCCCGCACAGGTTCAAAAAGGTTACCAGACAAGGTTTTACTTAATCTCTGCGGAAAAAGCGCAATACAACGATGTTATGAGCGTGTTATGATGTGCGAGAGAATAAACAATGTAATTGTTATTATTCCAGATAATGAGCCAGAGTTTGCAGAATATTTATGTGAAGTAGGAATACCATTTTTTAAGGGTGATCCAGATGATTTATTAACAAGATATTGCCAAGCAAGTGAACAATTCCCATGCCAAAATATAGTAAGGATTACAGCCGATTGCCCGTTAATAGATCCAGCAATAATTGACGATGTGATCAAAACACACTTAGAACATGGTAACGAGTTTACGACTAATGCGTGGTTAGGATTAGAAACTTATCCCGATGGCATGGATGTATCAGTTATCAGGAAGAAAACACTAGATAAGCTAAATAAAACTATAACCAATGTTATACATAGAGAACATGTTGTAACATACATCATGGAAGATTCAATACCATTTAAAACAGAACACATTGCCAGTGAAATAGATTACAGTGAATATAGATTAACACTAGATCATATTGAGGACTATTATGTTTTAAGAATATTAAGCGATATTCTGTTTATAGATTATGTTACATTTTACGGTGAAAACTTAGATAATTTCGGGTTAGATATGATAATAGAAAAGCTGGATGAAAACCCATTGTTGAAAAAAATAAACAGTATGCACAAAAGAAACGAGGCTATATTATGAATGTATTAGGTTTATATAGTAAGCGCCCTGAATATTTCTGTAGTGGATTTCCTATATATCAGAAGAAAGCAAAGGGATGTGAAATAACAGACATTTCAAACAAGAAATACATTGATATGTCACACATTGGATTTTCAGCATGTGTATTAGGATACTCAAACCCTATAATTAATGCAATGGCAAAGAAAGCTATAAACGACGGATCTTTTAGCTTACTTAATTCATTTAATGATAAAATAAATGCAGATAATTTTATAAAAATTCATAAATGGGCAGATAAAGTGAGATTCACACGATCCGGCGGGGAGGCTTGCCAAGTAGCTGCTGAAATAGCC
>Ga0180438_10002298_pt1 | contig 31648 bp, 16 predicted proteins | sample SS_ome_12_FD_132455 | JGI IMG/M metagenome (GOLD analysis project Ga0180438, IMG submission 132455) | Hypersaline lake sediment archaeal communities from the Salton Sea, California, USA - SS_3_D_2 metaG | ecosystem: Environmental > Aquatic > Non-marine Saline and Alkaline > Hypersaline >... | reverse complement strand
TTAGGGTCGAGCCGCGAGTCAATTATATCGTCGAGATCAATCAGCTTAAACGCGGCCGGCCCGCCGGCCTCGCGCCGGACCCGGGCTTATCTTCGGAGGACATCCGGTTTAATCCGGATCGCAATCTGCTAATGGCTCGGATTCACAATGTAGGCTCGAAGCCCGTACGCAACGTCAAGGTCGCGTTCTATGACGGCGACCCTCAGGACGGTGGCAAGCGCATAGCCTTACAGACCATTCCAAACATCGAGCCCCCCAACGATCTGGAGCCACGCACCGTCACCGTAGGCGTCAACTATCGCATAGCATCTCCAACAGAGATATACATCGTGGTCGATCCGGACAGCGAAATCGCTGATGAGATAACCACATTCAACAACGTAGCTCACAGGCGATTACCCAAGGTTGAAAAAGATCAAACGACGCAGGTCAAACCGAAACCGGCCGTGACATCATTCCGGCGAGGACGCTGAATCGGTGAATCATTCTTAACTGCCGCTAAGTGCTACCTGGTAGAGATGATTCAGATTGAAATCCTTCATTTTGTTTACACAGTCCCAGTAAGGTTCATCCATGTAGTTCTTGATCCCGGATTTTCGACTTCGGTTCTCGAGGAACGCGCACCAGTGATGGCCCAGAATGTGCGGCCGGCGGAGCGCCCCCTGATTGAAACGAACGTACGCCTCACCTCGGGCGGCCTGGTCCGGCACGTAAGCCGCCGCGCCGGGTGGAAACTTGAGCAATTCCGTCGGGGCGAGAAACGCCATATCCGCCATCAATATTGGCCGGCCTGTCAGATCATGCCAATGATCGGGGCCGCTCGGGAACTTCTTCAATGGAACGAAATTATTGCAGAGCAGCACGTCGAAATACTCGCCGGCGATCTCAATGAGCCAGTCGGGTGACAACGGTCCCGGACGAAATCGCGGCCCGAAGAGCATATGATTCTTGTCATATCGCCGAATTGCTTTAGTCGTAACGTCGAAGTAACGCCCGGCGATGCGTTTGAGCTTTCCAAGGTCCGCCTCGCTTTCAAGATCAAGTCCTTCCGACCACGAGCCCTTTCGTCCGGACGTGAAGTCCGGTACGGGAACATCGGCGTAGCCAAGCAGGAGGGGTTCGTCCGCCATGTCGACGCAGATCAATCGCGCAAGATAATCCGCCCAGTTCTCGAAATCATCGTCAAATACATCGGGATAGCGGGCGACGAAGTTGAATGACTCGATCTCCGCGAAGGTGAAGTTGTAAATGAACGGCAGGCCGGCGACTCGGAATTGTCGGTGCGTCCATTCGTGCGAGTGGCGCAAGGGTTTATGGGGATCCATCCACACGCCGCAAACGCACTCCTGCGACCATCCGATGGTGTTGAAACCCCATTCTCGCAACGGTCCTGCAATTCCCTTGCGAATGTATGTCTCGGTGTCGCCGTCGTAGCGCTGCCGGAAGATATGGATATTGTCCGGATACTTCAGCGCCGCCAGGTCGAGATGATTTATCCCCATCGAAATGAACCCGTGTCCATCGGGTGATACAAACCACCATCTGTCGTCGATCTTCTGGACACGGAAGAAGCCCGTCGCGCCGCTGCGGATGCTGCGCGTGGCCCCGTAACGGTCACGGTTCTTGTCGGGATTATCCGATGATCGCTTCGATGCGGCAATCGCGATCGGATACATCTCGTTTCCGTTGAATTGACGCATCCGCCGGACGCATTCGCGATAAGGCTTGTCGTTGCCGTCGAGAAGCCCCGACCGCCGGGCCGGGCTGCGCCCGAACGCACACCAATGCCAGCCGATGACCAGAGGATTGCCGTACGCCCGACGGCCGAACCGCGCATACGCCTGCCCCCGCGCAGTCTGATCGGGCACGTACATAGGCGATGACGGCGTCACTTTCAATGCGTCGGTCGGCGCGTGATAGGCCGAATCCGCCAGGAGTACGGGCTTGCCGCATATACCGTGCCATCGTTCGAGGTTTGACTCGAACGCCTCGTCGGGGCGGTAGTATTCCAGAGACAGCACATCCACGGTCTCTCGCATGGCCTCGAGCGCTTCGTCAAGGACACCACGGACGCGTGCGCCATCGAGCCTTATCGCCTTATCCGCTTTGTAGCGATCGCCCAGCAGAAGATGATTTCCATCATAACGACGGATCGCCTCAGCGATGGTAGTGTAATAACGGCGTAGAACCTCGGAAAATTTCTCGCGGCCGCAACGCTGCCGCCAGAGTGGCATATTGGGCGTGTCGGAATAACAGTATCCTATGAGAAATGGATCGTCTCGCAATTTTGTGCATACCCGGCGGCACAAGGCGTCACACTTGCGAATCCACTCATCACCAGAAACATCCGGAAATTCCTCCTGAACATAGTGTTCCATGTCCGTAAAACGTATCAAATGCACGTAAGGCATGCGCGCCGCGGCGTACTGCTGCGGTCCCCAGCCCGGCGAATGTACCATACCGCCATCAGGTCCCTTGTTTTGCATGACTTCCTGGGACCATCCGATCGTGTTGAATCCCCAGTCTTTGAGGTTCGAGACCACGAAGCGCACGAAGTCCCGTGAGTAATCTCCCTTGTAATCGACGTGGTTGACACCAGCGGAGATAAAACCGTGACCGGCCGGTGTGATAAACCACCATCTTCCGTCGAGCTTGTCTACCCTGAAAAAGCCGGAAGCCTCAGTTCGCACCGATTTAATACCGCCATACGGATCGAATTCTGCACTTCCGGCTTTCTCCGAGTTGAGCTGATCCAGCGCCCGGACACGCTGCGTCCCGTCTCCGGTCACCACTCCAACGGCTGCCGCGCCAAAGCTCTTGAGTATACTCCGTCGGTTAATCGGAAACATAGCCACTCTCCATTAGAACTATCATAATCTTGTCGGAATCAGTATGATATAGTCACATTAGAAAATCAAGAGTCCAACCGGACAACATCGTAATGGAGGCATAAGGACATGACTGACGGATACTGTTGTTCAAGACGCGTTTTCCTGAAGGCCTTGGGCCTTGGAACAGTGACAGCCCCGATTGCCGGATGCGCAGTTTCGCTGAATTCAGCGGCTCACAGGAAGAAACAACCGAACATCGTCCTGATTTTTGCCGATGATATGGGCTACGGAGATATAGGCTGTTATGGCCACCCGACAATCTCCACGCCCAACATCGACAGAATGGCAAATGAAGGGATGAAACTCACGCAGTTCCATGTCGCTTCAAGTGTATGCACGCCGAGCCGGGCGGGCCTGCTGACCGGCCGGCTCCCCATACGCAGCGGCCTGACGCACGTCTTCATTCCACAATCACCCGGAGGGATTCCCAACGAAGAGATTACTATCGCCGAACTGCTCAGGGACGCGGGCTACGCGACAGCCTGTATCGGCAAGTGGCATCTTGGCAGCAAGCCGGAGTATCTGCCCTTGAATCATGGATTCGACTATTACTTCGGCATCCCGTACTCGAACGATATGAGTCCCGGGACACAGCCCAACAATCCCTTGTTCAAAGATCAGCCTCCGACGCCGCTTATCCGCAATTTCACCGTCACCAATCCTGATAAGGAGCCCGACCAGCAATATCTGACAAAGTGGTACACCGAAGAAGCTGTTGATTTCATGAAGGCCAATACCGGCAAGAAACCATTCTTCCTTTATCTTGCGCACACGATGCCCCACGTGCCGATCTTTGCCAGCGAGAAGTTTCGCGGCAAAAGCCTGCGCGGGCTCTACGGCGACGTCGTGGAGGAACTCGACTGGTCCTGCGGTCAGATTCTGAAGACGCTGAGGAAGTTGGGCATCGAAGACAACACGCTGGTTTGCTTCACATCCGACAACGGCCCCTGGCTCGGCAAGAAGCTCGACGGCGGCTCGGGGGGACTTTTCTACGAAGGCAAGGTCAGCACGTGGGAAGGCGGCTACCGCGTCCCGGCTATCTTCCGCTGGCCCGGACGGATTCCTGAGGGTGTGACAAACCCGGCTTTTGCCACGACGATGGATTTGTTTGCCACGTTTGCGAAACTCGGCGGCGCCCAAATCCCCAGAGATCGCATCATTGACGGCGGCGATATCTCGACTGTGCTTTTCGCGAACGGCGCCGCTCGCGAGGCGAAAATGTTCTACTATTTCGGAGATGAACTCTGGGCGGTCCGAAAAGGCCCCTGGAAAATCCACGTCAAAACGACGAGTCCGGCTTCTGTAAGCACATGGGGCGACTGGCCGATCGAAGAGCACGATCCGCCGCTGCTGTTCCACGTCGAGCACGACCCGTCGGAGAAACATAATATTGCCGACAAACATCCCGGCGTGGTGCGAGAGCTTCTGGAGTTGATGAAAGAGCACCAGAGGACCCTCATTCCCGGCAAGCCCCAACGTTAAGAACACGATTATCGTGGGAGGTTCTTATGATGAGAAACAGATACGCGAAAAATGCGATGGGATTGTTGTTGCTCTTTCTGATGCAGATTCCGGTTCGCGCAGAGAGTAAGTCGCCGCCGAGAGTCACGCGCCGGCAACTGCGGCAAATGGTCAAGGAAGTAGCGCAGGAAAAGAACCCAGAGGTGCGCAAGGCCAGGATCGGCCAGATCCACGAAAAGTATGGCAAGCCCTGGCTCGCGGCAGTCACCAAACACACGCGCTACCAGCCGCCCGCACAACAAGGACCTGCGACCAGAGAATTCGTTTTCAAGCAGACACCGAAACGCCCGCTGAAGATATACATTGACTTGCCGCCGGACTGGAAGCAGACCGACCGTCGCGCCGCGATAGTGTTCTGGCACGGCGGCGGATTCACGCAGGGCAATGCGGGGCAGTTCTTTCACCAGGCACAGTATTTCAACAAGCGCGGGATGGTTGTGGCCCGGCCCGAATACCGCATACGCGATCTTGACGGCTCGCTGCCCCACGAGAGCGCCGCCGACGGCATCAGTGCTATGCGGTGGTTCAAAGCGCGAGCCGCGCGATTCGGCGTTGATCCGGACCGTGTTGCCGCCGGGGGCGGATCTGCAGGAGGTTGCATGGCTTCGATTGTCGGCACGATTGACCACCGGAAATTCGCAGAGCTGGGCTATGTCGGAAAGGAAGACGACAAGGGCGTCTCGCCGCGACCGTGCGCTATGGTCCTCTACAACCCGTTTGTGGATTTCTTCGAGCCTTTGAATGATCGACACGTCTGGGAAGAGTGCGTGATGCTTGGACGCGATCCTTTCGAGCTGGAGGACACATATAACGGGATATCCGCCATAGAACACCTTCATCGGAAATCGCCGCCATCGATCATCATGTTCGGTACCAAAGACGCCTTTTATCCACAGCAGATTCGCTGGATCGTCAAGTGCCGGCAGCTCGGCCTGAAATGCCACGACTACGTGTACAAAGGCGAAGTGCACAGTTGGTACAACAACTCGCCGCACGTGGAATATACTACGCAGAACGTGGACAGGTTTCTGGTCGAGATCGGTCTCTTGCAGGAGACGCCGAAGGTGGAGTTGCCCCACAAGCAGATCAACCCCAACCGCCTCAAGATTCAAGATGACAAGTACGCCAAGAAGACCGACTGGGACGAGCAGCCGCGATTTCGCAGATATGTGGAAAAGCACAAAATCAAGCTGATTCCTTTTAAACACTACGAGAAGGAAGATTGATCCAAAATCCGCGCTCATCCACGATACAATTGCGATCAAAAGAATGACTGGAACACAGCCGGGCGTCTGATTGAAGATGTGGCCTCCGTACAGAAGAGCGTCGCATCCATTTTGGTAAGCAACGCCGATGAGAAGGATGTCCTGATCGAGGCCTTCGAGGCCGGACTGGAAGCAGGCCGAGTACCGAATCCGCTATCTCGACAAGTTACTGCTCTGCCCCAGGCTGCTAATCCATCTACCTATCCAGCATCCTCATGCAATCAGCTTATCTCAATGGCTATCAAAATGACTTGTCAAACTGTTCAGTTCGGCCGGCCAGCCCTGCGATCTCCCCAGGTGACAGCGCCCTGTCGTAAAGACGGAATTCGTCGATAGCTCCAAAGAAATATCTGGCTACAGCCGTGGCGCGATAGCCAATAGCCATATCGACGTCGGCCTCTATTGTAAACGCTTCAGGGTCGGTGGTATCCCTTGTGTTGTCCATGCCATCCAGCCACAGTTGCACTTCCGGATAGGAGATTGTGGCTCCCTGACTTACTGTCACTGCAACGTGGTGCCATTCATCGTCGTTCAGTGTCGTATCGCCCTGAACGTTGCCGGCTCCGTGCTCGACGCGTAGCCTGCCCTGGTAAAGCCTGAAGTCCACTCTGAGCTGACTGGTGTTGGTGCCCCAGCTTGCGATAGTCCGGTCGCCGTCGTCGATGGTCCTGACCCAGGCGGCCACCGTAAACGGCTGCTGTACGTCGCTCGCATCGGCCAAAATGCCCTTGTAACCGGTGATGGCAACATACTGGTCTATGCCGTTAAAAGCGATAGCCTGCCCGGTCTTTCCCGGAACGAACATAGGATTGCTCATAGCAACACCGTGGCGTCCATTGCCGGAACTATCGTTAGTGTTACCTTCGAATGCGTAGTGCGCCTGCAGTCCAACCGCTCCCGGATCGACCGGCGTAATCAACTGACGATCATGAGAATACAGCCTGATACCATCGAGCAAGACCACTCCCTTGCCGCCAACTGCTCCAATACGCTCAAAGCCAATGCTTAGAGTAGTGACGTTGCCAGGATTCACGCCGGTCGAGGCCAGGTCAATGTACCACATCTGCCAGCCTATTCGTGTCAAGTCCTCGGCATCACCATCGTATGGAATCTTGGTGCCGTCGATCTTCACGTACATTTGCTCATTGACAGAATTGTTCAGATCGCCGAAGAACCGCAGTGTCAAGGCCTTGATGCCATGTTTGGCCCAATCTCGGCAGGCCTGCAGATCGGCGACATTCACCGTGACCTCGGAAGAGGCGGCCACGGTGTTGTCGTATAAAAGAGGCACCGACTGTCTGCCGTCATAAACGATGTCGGTTTCAAGAGAAGTGCCCGTGAAATAACCTATCTGGGAGCCACCCTTTGATGGATCGGCATATCCATCCGACCATATCTCGTACACTAAACGGCTACCTTCTTGGCCGCTGAGAATGTCATTGTAGGACTCGAAATCGTCCACAACGAGATACTCCTGTGTCGAGAGGCGCCAGATGTCGCCTTGCCATGTTGTCGGAGTCTCGGCATCGTTCACCTCATCAATCCGCCAATAGTAAGTGGCGGCAAGATCAAGGGAAGGAGCATAGCCGGGCTCGGTCACGCTGGTGACGGTGGCAAGGCCGTCTATCACAGCCTGCTCGTCAGTGTCTAAGTACACATCGTGCCTGGCAGCTTCTCTTCCCATTCTGAAGCTGAGGATGGTGTCGACGCCGACGTCCGTCGCCCCTGAATCGGGATTGGGTTCTCTCGGCCAGACAGGTATATACAGGAAGCGAACCTCGCTCAGGCCAAATTGGTTCAGGCCCCAAGGACTCCAGTTGCTATTAGCCGTGATACGGACATATCTCGCTGTCACACCACTAAGGTCGACGGTGGTGTTGGAGGCATAACCAGGCAGTCCGGGACCCTGGGCAAACTCGTGAGTAGTGCCCAATACGAAGAAGTCGACTCCATCGACCGAGTACTCAATGGTGGCCTCCTTGATCCCAAAGCCGACGGCAGGCTCAACGGTACTATTGTAGTTCCATACCAACATCTGATTGATACAATTTGTAGCTCCTGTCGAACTCAAATTGTATCCAGGCTGTGTTAGGATCCATCATGTCGGTGAGCCACATGGCCGTACTTTCGGACGAGTGCAGGTCATCGTCATCCAGGCCGGAACCGTTGATGGTATTGCCAGGGCTTTCACCAGCCGTGTTCTCGCTGGAAGCTGTAACAGCTATATTCTCGATGGGGTAACCGACAGGCTCAGCCGTGAATTGCCACACGCTGCCTTTGAACAGAGTGAAGTCCGGCGGGCCGTTCACCTCATCTATGCGCCAGTAGTAGGTTTCGCCGAGATCGAGACGGTCGGGCACATAAGTGCTCTCGCTTTGACGTCCCTTATAGACATCGGCCGGATCAACGGTTGCGGTGGCATTGTTGACATCGTCGAAAACGGTTCCGAAGTACACATCATGCTGTTGGGCAGACTCGCTCGGAGTCCAGCTCAGAACTGAATCACGAGGCACATCTGCCGCCTCACTGGCCGGATTGGGGTCAAACGCCTGCGTGGGTCTGAAGGAGCCGGAGATGACCAGATTGTCAACGGTTTCATCCAGAGCGTTATTATTCTCAAATGAGATATACAGGCTGTCGGTGTGGCCTTCCCACGTGAACTCGTAAGAACTACGACCGCCAAAGTTTTCGACCAGGACGTCGTCTATCCACATCTGGATGGTGGCGGTATTGCCGTCGCTGTATCCGTCGGGGCTGTCGATTTGAAGCCTGATCTGGACGGGATTCGACGAGTTGTCGATGGTGTCACTGGCGTTGACGCCGACATTCACGCTGCTGTCCCATACGACGAAGTTGGCCTGGGGTCTCATTAACAGGGCTAATGTCACGCGGGGCTGGAGGAGATCTATAACAGTAGTGAATGACTCCTCGGGGGCGAACTCTATGGCAAACCAAGCCCCTGAGATTCGGGCCGAGGGCATGACATCGAATTCGATGGTGAAACTCGTCGACAGTTCGGCGCCGGTGTAGGATGGCAGAAAATGCACTTTGTCGTCTCACGGTTGCCTCCTTCCTCTTAAAAAGTCGGCATCAAGTGCTAACAACTGATTGCCAAGCCAAATCTTCCCAATCCTATTTATACCAGATGAGCTATTTCAAATGAACGAAAATTTTGGTGAATCTTCTGTGGATACGTTATTAGCTCATTTCCACTCGACGACCGCCAACTCGAATGGTTCCAATTTGATTTCCACCAGGCTTTGACCGTTCTCACGGACACGTCTCATCTCGTTCCTGAGAGTCGAAGCGGATACCGATTTACCGGGAACCTGAACTAAGCGGATACGCCGTTTCTCGTTGGCGCCATTGCCGAAGACCCACAGTCGACTTTGCTCGGAGGGATGGCGCAGCACCCCCACTGCGGGTGCGCCCGAGTAGATCTTTAGTTCCTGCTAATTACCATCCTCCTCTACGAGAATTTGCGGGAACCGGTCCGAGCGTCCCCTCGAGAAATACGGATTGAATTGCCCGCCTTGAATGTCGTTGGCCCTGGCGGCAAAAGCGTAGTTTTCTCGCCGAAGTTCAGGCGTTCCCAGCTTCACGCGGAGCTTTATCGGAGGGATCGGATCGCCGGGTTGGCGGTTCGGATTGATCTTCATGGCCTGGAAGTCGACTACTCTGGCCTCATATTTGTCGGCAATATTGATCAGATTTCCTCGCACGAATTGCAGCGCCACAGCCTGCTTGCATTGGGGAATCTGCGACATGGCCTGTGCGCTCCATTCGATCACCTGATCGCCGTACACGTAGTCGAATAATGGGATGCGAATCATGCTGATGCGCCCCCCTCGCACTCGCTCGACCGGAGCCTGGGTGCTGCGCATGAGGGTGGCGTGCATCCAATACTGTCCACAGGAGAACAAGTGCTTGATATGATTGTCGAAACCGCGCACCTCGCGCGCAGCTCGGATCATTGCTTCTTCGCCTCCGAGCGGAGGAAACGAGTCCGGCGCTATCCAGAATCCTTAGTGCTCCCACTGTCCGAGGTCATTGATCAACGGTCTGTTCCCCATCAGGGCGTTCACTTGCGGTTGATGCTCGGCGTACCACGAGGGAAGCATGCGCGAGCAGTGCTCGTTGTCATGCGCGTTGGCAACCACCGGCATGGCATCGAGCCAGCTCCGCCTGGGGATCTGCTTTTCCATCCACCACTGTTTTCGTCCCCAGGCCGCGTAGATATCCGCGGCGTCATACCAGCTCGGCCCGCATGCCTGGATGCGCACGGGATACCCGGGCTCGAAGGTAAGGCCGGGCGTTTCGTCACAATAGTGCTTTACATACCAGTTCAGTGAGTCGCCCTCGTCATCGCGACCAAGGTTGAATTCCTTCGGCAGGCAGTCCGAATCAGGTGTGAACATGATGATGCCCCCTCGGTCATTGTAGAGTGCGTGAAACTGCAGACCCTGTGTGCCCGGATACCCCTCGCTGCCGAGCTTCTGCTTGCGGGCCTGCCGCAGTTGTTCGGCGGGATTGAGGTGCAACTGGCCGGTGAGTTGAGGAAGCACGTATCGATCGTCCTGCGGATTACCGGACAGCGACTCGAAGCCTTGGATACAGGGAAAGAGCAGATCCGAACATACGGTTTGTGGGCCGCACTGCACTTTGATGCGAAAATCAAGAGCCGCATTGCCAGCCTGGACTTCCACAGTCACTCTTATGTCTCTGTCAGCCAATTGTCCGAAAACGAGCCGGACACCGCCGTCCGTCGGTTCGGCTTCGACCTTCTCGAAATCCTGATTGGAGTAATACCTGACCCGACCGCCACGCACCAGACCGATCTTAAACAGAAGCGCCTCCTGCGGCTTCGATACAACTTCGATGCCTTCACTTCCAAGCGAGACAATGTTCCCTTGGTTTGCCAGATCGAACGTCGTCCTGAGCGAACCGGCATCGAGCCTCAGATGTTGCTGCTCAGTCGCAGGCGAGCACGCGCTAAAGGTCAGAGCCAACCACAGTATACTTGTCCCTGTCATGCGATATCCTTGTGTTGTCAAAAACAAGATATCAATTTCAGAAGCACTGTCATTATTCAACTACATCGGCACTACTCTATCGAGACAAATTGTGACAGGCAAATTAATTTCGTCCAAATGAGTGACATGTCGTCATTTCCGGCTCGTTCGACAAGACTCTCAAGGTAAGGCTGTCAGGGCGGTGTAATACCTTGTGTTGACAATCCGGACGAGGTATACTCATGGTCGAAGGTTTATCTGTATTGAGTGCATTGTTTGTTCAACTGTTCCTGATCTTAGGAGTTGCCTCCTATGAAGAAACGTTTCTCTTGTCTCGCATGCCTGATTGTGATTTTCCTTCCTGCCGCCACAGTATCCGGTCGAGATGTACAGCGAGGAAGTAGTGGCCCGGCAAGGCAGCGTGGCGCCGCACGAAGGCGCCCAGCCACAGAGAGGTTGAATCTCCAACATTCGAAAGAGGATTTGGATTATCAGGCGTTTTTTCGCGAAGTGCCGCGGGATCAATTCGACGAAGCAGTCGCCGAAAGTGCCGGGCCGGAAGCGCGGCATCCTCAAGGCTTCAATTTTCTCGATCTGGACTATCCCACAGGTGAGAAGAACGCGACATCGTATCGTTTTGACATGGGACCTGCCGATTCGCCCGTCGCCGAGGGCTGGACTCCAGTTACCAGGAATGATCTCTTCACGTGGGAAAAGGGATATGGATGGTCGGTAGACCTGCCTCGCGGTGACTTCAGTTATCGCGGCCGCCAGAGTCTGAACGAGGAGAAGGTCTTCCACTACGGGATTGTCCAGAACCAGGGCGTGCGGAGCACATTCAAACGCAGAGAGCGTCCCATCGACATTCCGCCGATTCGTGTATACGGTGATCCTTCGGGCTTCTACCGGGAATACATCGACGATGTCACTCGTGACGCCGTGCTCGACCCGGAGAACCTCGCATTCACGGTCGCGCTTCCCAACGGACGCTATTGGGTCTCAGTGGTGATAGGTGATCTTCAGATTCCCCGATACGGCATCGATGTGTACGCAAACGGCTATCTTGCCGCGTCGAATATTTTCACCGGCCGGGTAATGTTCCGAGGCTATTCCGAGCCGGCGTTTCCCTGGCCAGTGCGGGTGGCGTTTCCTGTTCAGGTCGTACGCAACACGCTTCGCATTGCGCTGCGTCCAAATGACAATCTTTTCAGAGAACGGTGCGAGGTTATGGCCGAGACGCCCGACTACAACTATTCGCAACTGGCCTTTGCCAACCGCAAGCCCAGCAAGTTTCTTGGCAAACGCATGAGCACGCACGGCCCGGCGACACAGATGGCGCTCGCTTCTGTCGTTATTGCGCCGTATCAGAATCCGCCTTTGGAAATCATCCGACAGAAAATAGTCTCGGACAGTGACATGCAAGACAAGAACGTTCTTGAAGGTGTTGAGCTGTTCAACAAGGGCGAATATGCCGCCGCCGAGGCGGCGTTCGCCAGGATTCCGGATACTTCTTACATGCTCAAGGCGCACGCGTACATGGCTCTTGCGGGACTCCTCGATACGCAGCTTCGGGAAGAACGGCAGTACATTGCCGAGGCAGGGAGAGTGCTTGATAAAGCCTTGCCGGAGCATCCGGACGATTTGCGAGCGTTGGACCTTTCCCAAGTGCTTCGATACTACGCACAGGCCCTTTACCTGATAGAGCACGCGGCCGAGTACGACCTGAGCGTGGTTCGGGCCGAGACCGGATGCCTTCTGAACTGGGTCGGCCAGCACGACGTGCTGTACTCGAAGAAGCTGGCGCATTATGGCCGGGCCTTCGCAAGCATGGATCCGCACCGCTGGACTCCGAGCTGGCATATTGCCGAGGAGGCATTCCTGGAACTCGAGCAGCGCGAGCCGGGCAATCGATTCTCGGGCTACTATCTGTCGGGCAATCTGAAGGGATGGGAACTGAAAGACTATCAGTCCGATGTTGGCGACGCGCCGCAGTGGGCGATTCTGATGCGCGAAGGATACAACCGCCTGCTCGATCAGATCGAGTGGTGGGGCAAGAACCGGCAATTACCCGACGGCAGTCTCGGCGGAGGCTGGGGCGATGACGTAGAGATCGGCCTGGTCTGGGAGTTAATCACGCTGCTCAATCCCGATGCTTCACCGGAAGCTATGGAAACGGTGCGAGCACTGGCCGAAGGTGTGTGGTGGGGTGGCGAAGTGGATCGCGACGCGGGGTTTTTCGACGGCCTCGCCGACGTCGAGCACACCGGCGAGTGGACAGGCGACTCGCAGGCCGTCATGATCGGGCTCGATTACGGCAATCCGGTCTACTACGAGCGTGCGCTGCAGACCGCCAAGCTCATGCGCGATCTCTGGACCGGCGTCAATAGAAAAGAGCACAGGCACTTCAAGTCAATGGTGCTGGGAAACAAAGCCACCGGCACGAGATACGGCGGAGTGCACGACGCCGAGATAGACCATCCGCTGAACATGCGCGCTGCTTGGCCGGCATTCTGGGCATGGTGGTATTGCCCGGCGGACGAGCTGGATCGCATCTTTCGCGAATGGGCCCAGGCCTGGCTCGAGGATACCAATCGCGAAGAGAACGGCAAACCGGCCGGCATCATTCCGGGGCCTATTGGTTTTCACACGGACGTGCTGGGCGGCAACCATGCCACGGACTGGCGGCGAGGTGCTCCCAAGACAAACGGCTACGAGAATCCAACATACGTCCAGTATATGCTGGATTTGTTTGCACGAATGTACCATAGCACGGGAGAGACTAAGTGGCTGGCGCCTCGAATGGCGCAAATCAGCGCGGATGGCAAGCAAATCGATCTGGAGACAGGACCAACCGTTCGAGACATGGTTGCCGACTATGTTGTGAACGATTGGCGCGAGCTGTTGATCGACCAGCTCGACCTGCCGGGCAATCTCAAGCGAATTTGCAATGCCTGGCCCTCGCTAACATCGGAGGTCGCAAGCACGGACCGCATCGCCCCGCCGGGATTGCACGAGTTGCTGCACGCATTACTCGGGCAGAATTTCCAGGGTGGTCTGGAGAGCGCGCCGTTTACACTTGAGAAGACATCGCGAAACGTTGCGTTCCTGTGTCTGCATTCGGGCCGGGATAAAGCGAAGGTCTTGTTCTACAACTTCACTGATACCCTACAAGAGGTCAACATCCGTCTATGGCGTTTGCAGGTCGGTGCGACATACCATGTGAAAACTGCAAATGACGCGAACAGTGACGGTGTGCCGGAAGAGTCTTTGAAGGAGTCTGACTATCGTCACAAACATCGTGGTGATTCTATAACCTTCACCATCCCGGCAAGGAAGCCCATTCTGCTCAGTGTGAAACAGGCTTCTCCGGGTAAAGGCATCCCAGAACGTGTCATCGACCTGGCAATAGGGCCGCAGGACATCCGCTATGAGGACGGCAAGTTGTACGTTACGGTCCACAACATAGGCAACCTCGATTGCGGGCCTTTCACGGTACGCATCAGACATTCGAACCAGATGCTGGCTCAACTCAACATAGACGGCCTGGAGGCCCCGAATGATCTGGAGCCGCGCAGAGTCACCAAGGTAATTCCGTGGGAAATACCTGCGCAAGCGAGTCTGTCTGTGCCCGCCCGCATCACAGTAGAACTGGACCCGGAGGATCGTTACTATGAGATTACCGAGCGAAACAACATAGTCGTGCAGGGTTTCCCCCAGAAGACAAAACCTTACATGATCCCCCGTGCGTGGCCGTCTTTGGCAAAACGACGCGCACAGGAAGGGTATGAAACGTATCAGCCCATTCCGGGATTCGCGTCCCAACCAAACGAGCGCGCCGGGCCACCCAATGAATCATTCGAGATCATCGGCGGATGGCGAGCTACGTCGCTAAAGGGCTACGATCCCAAAGCTGCCGACTATGATGACAGCGAATGGACTGTCGCCCGTATCCCTCATTCTGCGCGGAGCATCACGCCAAAGGCGTTTGCCCGCTTGAAGACACCCCTTTGGTATCGAAACAGGTTTACTCTCCCGACGCTCGGACCGGATCGTCGTGTCTTTCTTGAGGTCAGTTCCGCCTGCCAGGCCCAGGTGTGGATTAACGGCCGCGATGTTGTTCCAGAATCCAGCGACCTGTACCATCACCTGGTCGACATTTCAGATTTTGTCCGCCGGGGCGTAAACATTATTGTGATGCGATGTGTCGCGCCTGGAATACAGGGAGGCGTTCGCATACACGTAACGGGCAATCAACGTCTGGAAGCCCGGAGCCTGTGTATTGACACTCCGGGCTGGCAAGGCGGCCCCGTGCAAATTCGGGTTCGCACCGAAGCGGTGAATGAGAGCAACAAGCCGCTTCGCGGCACACTTTCTGCGCATTTTGTAGGGCCGGAAGGTTCGGAGTTTGCACTTGCTTCGGCACCGGTGAATCTGGCCCCCGGAGAACGAAGGCACGTTAGCTTGATGACCGATGCCATATCGCGGCCGCCGCTGTGGGATATCGGCAGTCCAAGGATGTGTTCCGTGCGAGTGACTATTGAGCAGGACGGTGAGACGCTGTACGAACAGAAGTCCAGTTTCGGCTTGCGGTGGTGTCGATTCGATCCGGATAGTGGTTTTTTTTTGAACGGACGGCGCGTTCAGTTGAGAGGTGTTGTCTTCACCATCGGACCGCGGAAACATGATTCGCGAGAGGCGGAATATGCCTATGAAATCGGATTGTTCAAAGAAATGGGCGTCAACTTCGTGCGGTTCAATCCCGAGATTGACCACGGCCTGGTACGTGCCTGCGACAAAGCCGGTATTCTAACGACGGTAACCGTGCACGCCCGTGTCGGCAGGGACGTCCTCGAACAGACCATCCGAAGCGACATCGAGGAACTATTCAATAGTCCGTCTATAATCGCGTGGAACTTCAACGGCGAAGGCAAAGGAATCGACACCGCAAATAACTACAACCTCGTTGCAAAAATGCTCCGAGAGATGGATCCGGCGCGTCCGGTTCTATGTGTTGAGCTGGGATGGCGGTCTTCGGGAACGGTCGGACTTATCGATATGGATGTAGCCGGCCAGGGCAACTACACCGGTTGGTACGAAGGGACACTGGATCATATCGGCCCGTACATGGACGACTATCGTCAACTCTTGTGCGAACGGTACGGGCGCGATGTACCCGTCATCATTTCCAACTACGGCGCCGCGGCCGATCCGAACGTCCACTCGGACTCACCCAGGCGAAATGACTACTCTCAGGAGTATCATGCCGCCTTTCACCAGCGTTTCTACACGGAGATCGAGAGTCGTCCCTGGATTGCCGGCGCGACCGTGTTTTGCTGGCGCGACGTTCAGACGCTGCAACCGATCCCGCGCCACACGTGGAAAGGTGTGATCGATCTTGGCGAAGGCAAACGCGACGCTTTTCACTTCTATCGCAGCAAGTGGACCGATGAGCCGATGGTGCACATTGCCCGGAAGGGCTGGACGCCGAGAGATGTCTGGCCGCCGCGAAGAGAAGACGAGTTCCAGGTGTACAGCAACTGTGACACCATAGAGCTAAAGCACAACGGCAGGAGCCTCGGATCCCGGAATTCAGGGGATTGCCTTGTGTGGAATGTGCAATTAGAAGAGGGTAAGAATGTCCTGCGCGCCCTTGGCAAGCGAGGAAACGCCCGGGTGGAGGAGGAAACCGTCATCGAGGCGGCGTTTACTCCGCCCGCCCCCGAAGTCAGGTTGAACCGATCCAGGCAATTTGGCGACAAGCTGCAACTGACATGGGAGCCGATACAGGGCGTCGACAAATACATGATAGAGTGTGAGGCAGTCGGTGAGACTGCGAAAACACTGCGACAAGTCTTCGCTGTGACGCGAAAGACGAGCTTGACCTTCTCCCCGCCGCTGGGACCGACAATGTACTATGTCTCTGCGCTTGCAGGCAATGCTCAAGGTCTTCAATCCGAACCGGCCGCCTGGGGACCCGGTCTCTTGCGATGGCGTTTTGCCAACGAGGGCTGGCTGATGGCCTCGCCTGCGGCAGCCGACCTTGATCGGGACGGTAGGAAAGAAATTCTCGTTGGATCGTATTCTGGCGAACTTTTCGCCGTCGATGCCTCGGGCGAATTGCTGTGGTCATACAGGACTGCCGAAACGGGAGAGACAATCCATTCGGCACCGGTTGTGGCCATCCTTGAACCTGGCGGTAACCCAACCATCTTATTTACATCAAGTCACGCACTCTATGCTCTCTCCTCTGAAGGGAATTTGCTCTGGCGACGCGACGGGCTTCCCCATATCGATCGGAATCATTGTTCGCCGACGGTGGGCGATCTGAATGGGGACGGCAATTTGGAGATCGTCGCTGCGTCGGATGACGGCTGGGTCCGGGCTTTTCACCACACAGGCAAGCTAATGTGGCAATACAGCACAGATGAAGGCGCAAACCGAGGATTAGTGCACGGCACCCCCTCTCTGTTCAGAGCATTGCCGGACCAGAGCTTGATGACACTCGTCGGCGCCGACAGTGGCCGGTTCTATTGCCTCGATTCCCGGGGCAAGCTCCGCTGGCGCACGAAACGGCGTCTATCGAACTACTTTCCCGGCCCGGTGCCAAGTGTCGATGCAACAGTAGGCGCACTTGAGCCGGGTGGGCCCCAACGCATCATCCTGGCAAGCGGACACAACGCGATCTACGATACTGAGGGAAACAGCATTCAGACGTTGCCCGGGCTGGGCGGCACCGCACATGTCGCGGACCTGTTCAATGACGGACGAAGGCAGATAGTCTCCGCTCGCGGCAGGACGTTGACTGTGACGGATTCTAAAGGTTCCATCTTCTGGCAGAGGCAATTGGCTAATCCGCACGACTTTTTCAGCCATCACATGAGCCTGGCCGATGTCGACGGTGACGGAGTGCAGGACATACTGGTCGGCACGCGCGCCACGCGTTTGCGTGTCTACTCAGGCAACGGCGAACCGCTCTGGAGTTACACGAGCAATGACGAACTGAAGGCCCCGCCGTTGGTTGCGGACCTGGACTCCGACGGCATTCTTGAGATCGTGGCGTGTTCGCGGGATGGTTACCTTCGCGTGCTTGGAGGTGGACCCGGCAGAGGTTCACGAAGCCAATGCCTGGCCTTTCGCGGCAACATACAGCGGACCGGCTGTTTCGCACAAGCAGGTGCTAAAGAGGATGAAATGAGTTTTGCGGCATTCGCAAAAGACCTCTACGCACTCGAGAATCTGCCGAGTCTGGACCATCTGCCAACGCGTTTTGTTTCGTCATGGGACCGAAGCGGCGCCAATTATGACGGGCACAATGAGGCCCAGGTACGGGGAGATGTCTACAACATTGCTTCGCTTGATGGCCCCGGCGTTATTCGCCGGATGTCCGCCGCCAAACCTCGCGGACGGCTTCGCGTTTACCTGGATGCAAACGACACACCGATCATCGACATGCCGGCGGAAGACTTCTTCTCGGGGACGAAGGCACCGTTCCTCAATCCTCTGGTGGGGCAGTTCGGACGCGGGTTCTATTCCTACTTTCCGATCCCCTTTCGCAAGTCTATTCGCATCGAGATTTTGCGCGCCGCTGATTCACAGGACGCTTTCGGCGGTTACTATCATGTTACTTACAATCCGCTACCGGCCGGTACAGCTATTGCATCTCTTGAATTGCCGCTAAGCGAGAACAATCAGCAGGCAATCGCCGCGGCCGGCGGACGCTGGCAAAAGCTTGGCGAGGATCCGAAGAGAGATTCGGGAAACTCGCAGATGCACCGGTGGCTCAAGACGATTGGCCCGCGGCAGCAAGCGGAATTCTGCTCTTTGGTCGGTCCGGCGGTAATTGATGCGCTCTACTTGAGTCTCAACTCCGACGATCCACAAGCACTGCGGAACACTTTGCTGCAAATCTACTGGGATGGCCAGGAGAAACCTGCGGTCGACTGCCCGATAGGTGATTTCTTCGGCAATGGATTCTGCACGATTCCGTTCAAGACTCTGGCTGTGGGATTGGAAGAAGGTGAATTCTACTGTTTCTTTGCAATGCCGTTCAAACGCAAGGCGCGAATATGTCTGGTTAATGACAGTGCCGAACACGCGTCAAAGATCAGCTTGCGCATCAAACACCATACGACCGGCCCCATGGACGGCACCACAGGCTACTTCCACGCCAAGTGGCGACGTCAGCAAGTGGAAGCAGTTGACCTGCAGCAATCCAACCTGACGGGCCAGTACAACTACCGGATTCTCGACGTAACGGGAGCGGGCAGATACGTAGGCGCCGCTCTCAACGTCTTCAATCAGAACTTGTACTGGTGGGGTGAAGGCGATCCTATGATCTTTGTTGACGACGACATCTGGCCCCCGACCGTTCACGGCACCGGCACCGAAGAGCATTTCAATGACGCCTGGGGTTTCCATGACGCAATCCCGGCCGGACAGGAAGATCCGGCGCTCCAGGGCGCCAGCGCAATGCCGGTCGCCGCCGTTCTGCTCGACGGCATAGAGCCACAGCATTATCACGGTCCCACGGCTGTCTGCGGTTTTCATCTGGCGGACTCTATTGGATTCCAAGACCGTATTCAGGTGACCATCGAACACGGTACTGAGAATAATCTCTCCAATGACTATGCCAGCACGGCCTACTGGTACGCGACACTTGACGCCCGCGATACATTTGTCATGCCCGTAGCGATTGCTCGGCAAACGTCTTCGCCGAATACATGGTTGAGTCAGCGCGAGCGGGCCCTGTCTGCGTATATCCCTGTGCTCCGGCGTCAACTGGAGGGTGAAGCCGCTCAGGTGGATGCCGTGCCCACTAATTTCGCGCTCCATCGCCGGCGAATATGGGTTATTCGCCGTGTCTTCAAGAATGGCGGGCACTTGGGACTCGCGCGCGAGTTCCTGCAGGAAATGAGCCGGATGATGAACGTTGCACGGAAGAAGCCCATGCACGAACGTTGGGAAGTGATGGATACAATTCTGACGCGATTAGCCGCGGCTCTGCCGGAGCGAGAAGCTTATGCGGCCGCAACAAGTACGAGGAGAACATTGCCATGATAAAAACCAATTGTCTTGTGTTCATCAGCGGGATAGTGCTTTTCGGTATTCTGGCCCCCGCAACTATCGTATATGGAGACGAGGGCAGGGATTGGAGCAAAATGCCCGGCTCCGGAACGAGTTTCTGCATGCTCGAACACGATGGCAGGCTGTATCCTTACCGTATCTTCTTTCCAGGCAGCTATCGACATGCGCCAGAGGAAGAAGGCGGCGACATCGAGAAGTTTCCTCTGGTCATAGCCTGTCACCCGGCCGGCGGAGACGAGATCGCATATTTCGAATGGAAAGGCAACGCGGATCGCATTCAGACGATTGCTGAGAAACGCGGATATGTCGTAGCCTGTCCAGCCGGTCCGGATCGGGCCTGGCATGTGCGAACCGATGGCCCCGCCCCGGCGGTTGCGGCCAAACCGGAGGCACCTGCAATCATCATGGCGTTGTTGCAGGAAGTAGTGAAACAGCGTCAAATTGACACGTCCCGCGTCTACCTGACGGGAGCATCGAGCGGCGCCCTGGCCACATACGCCACTGCCGCCGCAAATCCGAATACGTTCGCCGCCGTTGCAGGCGTCTGCGGCACGTTTCCACAAGAGGCGATTGATACCTTGAAGCAAACCCCAACACTGATATTCAATGCGCAGAAGGACAAGTTGATCCCAATAAGGGTGATGAGAGATCGATCAAAGGCTTTGGAAGAAGCCGGCGGAAAAGTAAAGTTCATAGAGACACCGCGAGGACATGGCGGGTATCGAGACCTTGAGACCTATGCTCTTCTGTTCGACTGGTTCGGCGCACATCGGCGTGAACCTAAGAAGCAGAAGAAGTAGACGTGTTTGAGCAAGTATGCCGGGTGCCGCTGATTATTGCTGTGCCGGATGGCGATTATGTAAAAGGCCGGCGCTGCGACGCCCTGGTGGAATTGGTGGATTTGTTTCCCACATTGTCGGAGCTTTGCGCGCTGCCGATTCCGAAGCAACTGGATGGGATAAGTCTGGCCCCGCTGCTGCGGGAACCGAAAAGACCGTGGAAGAAGACGGCATTTTCCGCCGCCAAACGAGGTGACATAATGGGGCGCAGTGTTCGCACAAAGCGCTGGCGCTACTCAGAGTACACCGGCGGCAGTGCGGAACTCTATGACTGCCGCATCCCTGAAGGTGCGTTTCGTAATCAGGTGCGTAACGACGAGCATGCCGAGATTGCAGCTCAACTTCAGGCCCTGCTGCGAGGGAGCACAAGAGTAAGGAAACGATAGTGCTGCGGCACACGCTGTTCGCAAATCACACTTTGTGCGGCAGCTCGTCTGACTGATCGTGACTCCTCCGGATCTCAGCTATCAGTACAACACAAGAACGGCAGGATTGGTTCCAGCCGAACAAATGAAAATCACAAATCTCCCGGAGCCTGAGCGATATCTCCGGCGCCGCTACCGAGCTGGCCGGACAGCGAAGGGATTGTAAAGCTTCGACAGATATCGCTCTGTGAGTGAGTAGAAGGCACAATCCTGAAGACAAGAATTACGCTGCCATAGTAGAATTTCTACGTAATCGCTGCTCCAGGAAATATCCATTTCGTCCCCTTCTGTGATAAGCAGGTGATTGTCAAGTAGAGCGATTTGTGCAGCCTTCATCCCTTTTGAAAATAAGTGTTGTCAGAAGAATCGCTTTTCGGGGAAACCAATTCCATGGGCTCTCCTTGCTCCGTTGGCCCAATTCCCTTTTATTCGCGGTTACCCCCAAACACAACCGTAAGAGTGTAAATGAAAAGTGTATGCCGATACTCAACGGCGCATACATCCGGGCTTTACTTCTTCACAAATGACTTTACTTTGTGTAGACTCAACCGTACGAAGTGTATAGCCAACATGTGGTTCATTGTGGTCAGGAGTAATGATCGTGTGTAAGGACTTCTCTTTAGCGGCAGTACGAGTCTTTTTGTTTCTTCTCCTCTGTTCTTCGAGTAGCTTCGCAAAGAATGGATCTTTGGAGGCAAAGGCGGCCAGAATTCACAACGAGGTGCTGACCATTGATACGCATGTCGACACGCCGTTGAGGTTGTTGCGACCTCAATTCGATCTTGGAGAACTTCATGATCCCCGTAAAGGTGGCGGCAAAGTCGATTTGCCGAGAATGAAGGAAGGAGGTTTGGATGCGGTCTTCTTCGCGGTCTTTGTCAGCCAAAGAGCCCGGACACCTGAGGGCAATACCAAAGCGAAGGAAAGGGCACTCAGAACATTCGATGCAATTCATGAAGCCGTCAAGAAGCATTCAAACATGGCAGAGCTGGCACTAACGCCGGACGATGCTTATAGAATCGAAAGAACGGGCAAGCGGGCCATCTATATCGGTATGGAAAACGGCTACTCAGTCGGTAATGACCTTTCGTTGATAAAGCAGTACTATGATCTTGGCGCTCGCTACATTACCCTGTGCCACACGCGAAATAATGATATCTGTGATTCTTCGACAGACACGCCGGAACACCATGGCCTGAGCAAGTTTGGGAAACAAGTAGTTGCTGAGATGAACCGGTTGGGAATGATAGTAGATGTCTCTCACATCTCTGATGCTTCGTTTTATGACGTACTGAAGCTATCCAAAGCGCCTGTAATAGCATCCCATTCGTGCGCACGTGCACTCTGTGACCACCCGAGAAACCTTGATAATGAGATGTTGAAAAAGCTGGCTGAAAATGGGGGCGTCATTCAGATGTGCATGTTGACCTCCTACGTCAAGAAAAGCACACCGAACCCGGAGCGGGATAATGCGGCGAAAGCCTTGAGGGAGAAGTACGGGGATTTCGACAAACTGTCTGAAGAAGACAAGAGCAAGGCACGCGAGGATTGGAGGTTATTGGGTGAGAAGTTCCCACGCCAACTCGTCACTGTGTCCGATGCGGTTGACCACATAGACCACATTGTCAAGTTGGCAGGTATCGACTATGTGGGCATCGGCACTGATTTCGATGGTGGCGGCGGTTTGGAAGGCTGCTATGATGTTAGCGAGATAGGGAATATTACGCGTGAGTTAGTGCGACGAGGCTATACAGAAGAACAAATCCGAAAGATCTGGGGCGAGAACTTCATGCGTGTTTTTCGGGAAGTCATGAAAGTCGCCCGCGGCAGGCCGAAAACCGTTCAGTAATTAGTGGCCCAAGCCATGAGATAAGTATTAGCTCCTATGGCATACAAGTGCAGACGATTCGTCTGGTTGCCAGAGTCCGGAAGAGCCCATAGAATGATGTGTGTTTCGTATCATGCAGAGTACAGAATTGTTGTAGCAATTGCAGGGAGAACATTGTGAGTCAGCGCAAATCACAAAATATCAGCCGTCGCCAGGCCATGGCTGCCTCTTTGGGAGTCGCAGGTATCGCGGCAGTTGGTGTGACTGAGGCTGTGGCAGAACAGAAAGCCGTGAATCCGGTGAAGGGTAAGAGGGTGTTGGTTGCGATCGGCGAGTTCAGTGAGGGGCTGGAGACATACTATATGATCTACCGGCTCATGGAAGAGGGAGCTGTGCCCACCGTGGCGGCCGCCCGGGTCAAGCAACTTCAAATGGTTGTGCACGATTTCGAGTCACAGTACTCCAATTACACCGAGAAGCCAGGCTACCGGATCAAGGTTGATGTTGCCTACAAGGACGTAAGTCCCGCCAAATATGACGGTCTGCTGATTCCAGGGGGCCGGGGGCCAGAGGAGATCCGTCAGTATGATGACGTTCTGAAAATCGTTGGCTACTTCGTAGACAAGCAACTACCCCTCGGCGCAATGTGCCATGGTCCGCAGGTAGTCTACGCAGCCCGGTCGATCAAAGGACGTCGTGTGGCCGCATATCCCGGCATCCGCGTTGACGTGGAGTTGGCTGGAGGAGTCTTTGTCGATAAGCCAGTAGCGGTTGACGGCTCGCTAGTCACTTCGCGTGGCTGGCCCGACCTTCCATATTTCATGCCTGTATTTTTGAAGGTGCTGGCCGGCGGATGACCAACACGGTCTGGATAAGCTGCGTCCGAGGTTTGCCGCTATTTGATGACCTTATGCTTACGGCAGATTTCCAACGTCTTCTCTATCATCAATACTGTGGAAAAAGCGTCGACATATACGTGGCAGAAGAGCCGCTGAAAACGCCACCTTCCCCCCTGCCGTGTCATCCGAAAAGTCTTATGAATTTTCCCGCCGTATGTCCCCTTGAGAACCATATAGCTGGGCCTGTCAGGCTTCAACTCTACCCATAGGTCTTTGGATTCCATCAGTTTCTTCAAGTTCTCCAAGAACGTCTTGTCCTTCTCGGTTAGCTTCATGTTTCATCACCATAATCTCCCGGCCTTCTTGCCAGATGTCAGCTATGCCAACCAGGCCGGGAACAAGAGTTAAGTCAACTGCTCCCAACGGTAAATCGGCGGATCGGTTTTCTGCCGGCATCTGCCTAACACGTTCCCTTTGCTCCTTCTTTCGCTGCCGGGATTCGATCGTTCTGTTTCTGAAGTAAGCGGCACTTACCTTCTGACACCATCATCAACGAACCATTGCACTTTACGTGCCCGGGTCAGAAGAAGAACAGAAAGATGAGCTTCTGAGAAGGCAACAAATGTACCGGTACAATCAGATCCCTGCGGTACTATTGGGTTCGAAGGATTTGACAGAGCCAAACCGGAAGGAATTGTTGTACGATAGGATTGAGCAGGCTTGCAGGCAGGCGTTTGATCCAACGCGGTACGCGCCGGAGGCTGTCGAGAAGTAGCTTGCCGGTATCTTAGTTACAGGGGGGGTGATCGTCCAACAAGAACGTCGCCCATCTTACCAAGCCAATCTACCCGACGAAGTCTGGCTGTAAGGACCCCTGCGGTTACATCATAATCAATCCACGAGAGTTCTTATTGGGGTTCAATGCTTTTGGATAGACTACCTGACATTTGCTGTCTTGCCAAGCAGCTCATCTGCCAGTGCACTTGCGTCATAAACCTTTCGAAGGGCCTCGATAACGGCCTGTGAATTAACTGAGACTGCACGTGCCAGGACGTCGGTGTATGCGAAATCAAGCACAAGCGAATAGATATTACCGTCGAAAATAACGCCCACGAATTCGCCCCTGCGATTGACCACGGGACTACCGGAGTTACCTCCGACTATATCCGCGGTCGATACGAAGTTAAGTGGTGTATCCAGATCCAACCGATCCTTAACATCGAGCCAGCGCTGAGTCAGGTTGAAAGGCGGCTTGTACTGATGCGATGCCGCTCGCTCATACAGGCCTGTAAACGTCGTCTGAAACGGGATCGATAGGCCGTCTTCCTCGTAGCCTTTCACAATGCCGAACGCCAAACGCAGTGTGAATGTAGCATCCGGATAGGGTCCGGTCTTGCCGAGCAACTGTCGGGCCTTTGTTATCTTTGCATGCGCCTGCTGTTTGATTTCATCTTGGGTCTCGACAATCTTTCTCACGGCTCGCGCCGATGGATCGACCAGCCTCGCCAGCTCAATCATAGGATCATGCTCCGCTTGTAACTCAGCCGGTGTTGCTCTATATAGCTTCCTGCGATATTCGACATCTTTCAGTTTTGTACCGGCGATTAGCTGCGAAGCCCTCTCTCGGGGGGATTTGCCGGCCAGTACTTTCTGCACGAGCGGGTCGGAATAGCCAAGCTGTTGGACAAGCCACGCCAGGGAGTTACCCAGCTTGAGCCGCTCGAAATCTTCATAGAGAGGCTCAGATGAAAAGAGTTGAAACTCCAGAGATTCGAGGTTTGAATCTCGAAACTCGCGAAGGCGCTCGCCATTAGGCTTGCCCTTTTCTTCGACTGCACGGAGTATTGTTCGGGCTATTCTGAACAGGGTGCTGTTGAAACCGTGTGCGCTCTCCAGCAACCGGTGTTGCAAGGCATTCTCTGTAATAGTCTGTTGCGCCTTAGCAATATGCTCCCAGGCACGCAGCACTTCTTCTGCTTGAGGCGACTCGGCCACGGCGGACCGCAATTGTTTTTCAGCCGTCTTTTTCTGTTTCATGATCGAAGGATCGAGCAGACCGGCGTACATTCCACCATAGGCCTTGCGGCTGTTTTGAATCCCGAACAGCCAATCCTTGGCTCGCCGGGCGTTCTCCTCGTCTTCACTGCTGTAAACTGAGAGAGCCACTTCCAGGTTGCACAACCACTGTAATGCATAGCAGAACCGCTTGTCTCGAAGATATTCCAATTCAGCCACGGTCAACTGCCTGCTCGTTCGACCAGGGTGGCCTGAGACAAATACGAGCTCGCCGTCTCTCACACCGGTGGCACTCCACTTCAGGTAATGTTCCACTTTCGCCGGCCGGTCGTCTTCATAGGCTCGGAACAGACATACATCGAGATTATAGCGAGGATACTCGAAATTGTCGGGATCACCCCCAAAGAAAGCTGTCTGCTGCTCCGGCGCAAACACCAGTCGTACATCGGTATATTTCTTGAATCGGTACAAATGGTACTCTCCACCCTGGTAGAGCGTGACCACGTCGCTTCGCAATCCTGTCGTTTCGAGCGACTCCTTCTCAATCTCAGCCATGATCGCACGGCGGGCAAGAAATGCCTCCTCAGCCGTCATATCATCCCTGACGGCAGAGTTCACCTCGTCAGTAACGTCCTTAATACTCATGAGCACGTTTAGTTCCAAATCCAGGCACTGCTTCTCTTCGGCTCTTGTCTTCGCATAGAATCCATCTCGAAGATAGTCGTTTTTCTCATCGCTGAATTTCTGCAGAGCATCGGCGCCGACGTGGTGGTTCGAGAGAATCAGACCATCGGCCGACACGAAGGATCCTGAGCCACCGCTGTTGAACCGTACCGATGACTTCTGAAGGTGCTCCAGCCAGATGTTTGTAGGTTTGAAGTCGTATTTTTCTTTCAAGAGCTGACGAGGTGGATCATTGTAAAGCCACATTCCCTCGTGCGCCGAAGCAGGAATACAATTTAGTACCATCATAATTGTTAGCAGTTGAAGTAACGTTTTCATAATAAAGCCCTCTCTTGGTTAATTTTTGGGAATGATTATATGTCGGACGCCGGGAAAATTCCAGCGATTACACTCAGATAAGCGATGCAAATACTGCCGTAGAGGCTATCAAACATCCAACCAACTCATCAACTCCACGGCCGGCGCCTTAGCACGCCTGCTCCTCTCTCGAAGCTCTCGGATTTCCTTAGTGAGCCTTGTTACCCGCACGCAATACCTGGCCAACTGCCAGATATCCCAATCACGGACCTGGCCGATTTCAATTTCCCGCTTCCGAACCAGGTGAAGAACCTCTCGCATGACTTTGTATTGAACTTACCCTTTTTCTTGATACGCTCCTTAAACATGTTGATTGTCAACAATGCATCCTCTTTTTCTTCTTTAAGAATGTTCGATTTGTACCGTGGTTTGTCGATGTCTGGTCTGAACTTGTCACAGTCGACTGTCGAAAAGGCACCCAAGTCAACTCTTCCATCTTCATCGGCGCCTGGTTTTACTGAACACTTTCTACCTCGCAGCACTGTTGCGACAAAGCTGGACATTGCACCGGACTAAAGCAGCCTCCTCTCGCCTCCTGCCGGTATTAATTGTTCTTCCGACCATCCAAAGCTATTAGTGCCTGTAATAGAAACCCAACTCCGTCTATAGCCTCGTAATAAGGTTTGGCAGGATGGCCTTTGAACAGGCCGTTTACATACAGTTTTTCAATTGCTTCATCAGCCGTCTTCCTTGCCCGGGCAAGGTAAGTGGTCTTTCCGGTCAATTCGTAAAGCTGCAGGTAAAACAGAATCGCCCGGCCGTACTTGCCTGCATACGTTCCCTGCTTTCCCGGACCGTCGGTGTAAGGGCTGTACCATGTCTTTGCTGTCTCGACCGCACCCGGCGGGCTCTGGTTTAGCCATCCGGCAAAACGTTTTGCGGCCGTTAAGAGCTCGGGTCGTTTTGTCAGAGCGCAGGCCCGGGCGTATGCTTGCGCCGTGTAAAGCGGGTACTGATAGCCCGCCACGTATGGTTCCCAGAGATTAAGGTGGCCGCGCGGCTCGTACTGAGCGTAGTCGCCTACTGTTCGCGGACCCGGTATCACCGTGCCGTCCAGTTTCAGCGCCCCGAAATATTTGCCCGTCTCTTCGTCATAGGCGTACTTGTCATAGGCAAGCAGGTAGTCTGCCGCACGTTCGAGGAACCGGTCCTCTCCGGACCGCTGCCATGCATTCATCAGACCGCGACAATAGCAGCCGGTAATGCTTGTTACAAATGCTCCGCCATCGAACCGGTCGATGCCGGCGTTAGGTCGATCGGGGAACAGGTCCGTGTCAGGATTGCGCCTGTTGTAGTAATAAGCCTCCAACAGACGTGCCCGTTCAAGCCATATCCTGTCTCCGGTCTTTCCATAAAGGAACGCGAACGCATCGATAAAACTCGCACTGCTCATCGCGAAATCACAACCTCGCCGGCCGTCGCCGTGCCGGTTGATTTCACCGGTGCCTTTATCGATAACATGCCACCTCCAGCACGCTTCAATTTCTTTGCGCGTCGCATCAGGATTAACAGCCCATAGCCGATCCCAGTAGATATCATGTATAGCATGGATCTCGTGGTGGTTTCCGCTGTGCCCTGTCATTTTGTCTGTGAACACATCATAATGCCGATGCCATCCCCACCAAATCAGCCCTTTTTCGTCCGCGAGATGTTCCAGATAATATGCGATATACGCATCAGCAGCCTTCGCATACTTCCAGTCGCCCGTTCGGTTTGATACCTGGTGCAAGACGTCAATCAGCGGCTGGTCTGTCAGTAAGTTCGCCCCGGCGGGATTCCGCCGGTCACGGCGCGTTACCCGGTATGCCTCGTCCAGGGCGGCAGGTTCCCGTGGACAATTCCGCGACATCACGTCCAAAATGCTCACAAATATCGGCGCGTGTGTCTTTCCATAGCGATCCGTACCATGTTCTAACAGAATATCCAGACTGGAACGCACATAATCCAGATACGGTAACTCTGCTGCACTCACCGGAAATGCGACCATAATGACAAAAAGCCACAGATATGCGCGGGTGGTCTTTTTATTCGGCTTTCCCCATATTGAGTGGTATTTCGCGTATGGTTTCATAATCTGACATTTCCCATCAAAGTTCACGTTCATTTTTCTGTACGCCACGTCGTTCATAATACCGTAACATGGGATTCAATTTCAACTCTCCTGGAACGGAGATTTGCGGCTGTCTTTCCGGGAAATCAAATCTGAATGCATCCCCATTATCCCCAAACACCGACCCCGGACTCTCTGCTTGCTACTCTGCATTACTCGGGGCTCCGAACCGGGGCTATTTCCGGACCGTGACGCAGGGTATAAAGCCGTTGTAATGTGAGCCGGCAGTGTCGCATGGAAGCACCTCCCAAAGAGACCGGGTAATCGCTGCCTTGCGAATGAAGCGCGCAAGATAATCTCCCGCAAAATCTACAGCGATTGATCGGGTGCTGCCGATATAAATAACACGAGCGCACCGTTTTTCCGCCGAGGAAACACAGGCAAGTCTCGAACCTTTGATGTTCCACCTGGGATATTCACCTCCATTCCGGGCGCGTCTGCCATCTGGTGGAGACGTCCAATGCACGAGGATCGGATTTGAGGGATTCATTCTCTCAAACCTATGGCAAAGTCCGTCAATTGGGGCTGCTCATTAATCATATTCAGGGAGTCTATCATGCGAAGAATATCAGGAAAGTACATTGCTCTTGCGGGGCTTTTTGCTGGAATCAACATACTCGGGCTGTTTTGGATTCATCATGACCTGACAAAGGCTCCCAGGCCCACGGCCCGTGTCATATCGCTTGCCGCCTCGCCCACTGCTGAAACTGCCGACCGGCTCTCGTTGACTTTCGATCGTCGGATGGTTCAGCCTTCCGCCGTGGGAGAGGTCGAAAAGACAGCGGTCTTCAAACTTGCGCCGGAATGGCCGGGCGAGTGGGTGTGGTCGGCTCCCGACAAGCTTGATTATGTGCTCGCCAGGCGGCTGCCCGCCGGCCGAGTCTTCAGGATCAGTTCTACAGATGAGCTCGAGCGCCGAACAGGAAGGACTCTGGATGGCGATAACGAATTCGAATTCAAAACCAAACCACTGGCACTGGACAGATCTGAACTGGTTGCTTTCGATGACAGAGACGCTACTTTTCGTGTTGTATTCAACCAGCCGGTCGATCCGGGCGATCTTCTGCGCCACGTGAGCTTTTATGACAAGAACACCAGGGCGAAGCTTGGTGAGCCGATCTGTCTTACCCAAAGGCCACAGGAGAATTTGGTTGTGCGCTTCCGCCGGCCGGAATCCAACCAATTCGAGATGGTTCTCGACGAACAGCTTGCGGGAGAAGGTGCGGAATTAGGGCTCGGCGAGCAGGTAGTCCGCTCTCACGATATTCCACCTGGTTTTTCACTACTCAGCGCCTATGCTGCTCGACCTGCGCTTGAAGGGATAGCATCGGTGGAACTGAGATTCTCCCACGAACTTAACGTAGAACAGGAGCTGCCGGAAATCAGAATAGAGCCCCTGGTCAACGAATCGAATGTTTATCGGAGCAACAGGAATCTCAAGGTGACAGGCAAGTTTGAAGCGGGCAAACGCTACGCTATAACAGTGCCGGGGACTCTTCTATCCAAAGACGAAAAGACGCTTGGCAAGGACAGGTCCATCTCGGTTCACATACCCGAATACCGCCCCAGCTTTGAGTTTGCCTACAGCAGGGGCATTCTGTCTCCTCACGGGAATCTGAAACTCGATGTTAGAGCTGTGAATGTGGAAGGCTTAAAGCTAAGAGCCTGGCGGGTGCATCCCAACAACCTCGTATCACATCTGCATCATGCTTATTACACTGAAGAAACTTCACGTTTGATGGTAACAAAGCAAATCGACCTGGATCTGCCTGCCAACAAACCGCAGAAACTGACCCTTGACCTTCGGGACTTGTTGCCGGCATCGACCGGGATATACCGTATCGGCGCTTATGTAACTAATTCCAGATGGACCAATGGGCAGGCACTCCTGACCATAACCGACCTTGCCATAACATCCAAGGCTGAGCGTGATGGTTCATTGGTCTGGATAACCTCACTGCGGACCGGAGAACCTGTATCGGACGTCCGGGTCAAAGCACTGACCTATAACAATCAGACTCTGTCGTCAGCGAAGACCGGCGAAGACGGCATTGCCAGGCTCAGGTTCCCGAGCAACCATCCGGACGGCAGGATGTGGGTCATCACGGCTCAGAAGGATGGCGACCTCAGCTATATTCAACCGAAGGATAATCAGTGGGTTCTTGACGACGTTCCTCAATCCGGCCGGCCCTGTGTCAAGAACTATGAGGTCATGTCATACACTGAGCGCGGAGTGTATCGGCCGGGCGACACCATTCACATGACGGCCGTTATCCGCGGGAAAAACGGTGATACTCCGCCTCCTTTTCCATTGGCAGTCAAGGTTGTCCGGCCCGATGGCCGACAAGTTGCTGAACTGATCACAAAACCTCTTGAGACCGATCAGGGTGTTTTTCATGCCGAATTTGCCACTCTTGCCGATTGTCAGACCGGTCCCTACAGATTTCGCGTTACTTTACCGGGCTCTGACGAAATCCTTGGCTCTGCGCAAACGCTTGTCGAATGCTTCATGCCGGTTCGAATGGAGGTCAAGGCCAAATCGGCGGCCGAGCGATTCGGCCCCGACACGCCACCCTCAATAGAAGTCAGTGGCCGATACTTGTGGGATGAACCCGCTGCAAACATCCCGGTGGCCATCACGGGAACCCTCCGGCCGGTCCGGTATCACTCAACGAAACACCCGGAGTACAAGTTCGGCTGTAAAACCGACCAGCAAGTTGTCTCACTGCCTGACTCAGAGGGACAACTCGATGAAAAGGGGCGAGCTGATCTTCAAG
>Ga0180438_10002294_pt1 | contig 31714 bp, 27 predicted proteins | sample SS_ome_12_FD_132455 | JGI IMG/M metagenome (GOLD analysis project Ga0180438, IMG submission 132455) | Hypersaline lake sediment archaeal communities from the Salton Sea, California, USA - SS_3_D_2 metaG | ecosystem: Environmental > Aquatic > Non-marine Saline and Alkaline > Hypersaline >... | reverse complement strand
GTATCCCCCCGGCCTGACCGCGCGCGCCAACTCACTTACCACTTGCGGTTTATCCTCAATGAACGTGGCTACGGACTCGCACAGGACGACGTCAAAGAGCGCGTTCTCGAAGGGGAGGTCTTGCGCATCGGCGACCCTAAACTCAACCAGATCCACTACACCCTCTTTTTGTGCCCTTTCATTTGACCTGGCAATCATGCTTTCACGGAGGTCTGCGCCGACCACACGGCAGCCGTACTTTTTGGCAAGGTAGCAGGCCGTTGCGCCAACGCCACAACCAACGTCCAGGACGTATGTCTCCTGGTTGATGTGGCACAGCTCAATCAGCTTTTTTGTGGTCTCGAGTCCCCCCATATGTTTTGTGGTGCCGACATAAGCCTGCAGTTCAAAGTAGGCAAGTCCTGGGTCTGCAATCTCTAGTTTCTTGTTCTCCATTTTTTACCTGCTGCCATCATTGCCTTTCCGCCGAAACCTATCAGGACTCTATGTGACTCTCCATGGCACGGGCAAACAACTCCCGATCTTCCTCGCGGATGATCTCGGAGGCCCGATCCCCCAGACAGTCCAGGACCTGCGGCAGATACGAGTCAGTCCTCAGGTGGTGTTCGGCGATGAACACCAGCAAGGGGCTGCTGGTCCAGGAAGCCCGCGCCTGGATGCCGGTCAGCCATTCGCTGATCAACACCTCCTCGCCATCAACCACCAGGACCAAACCCAACCCTTCCACCCGGCTGACCGCCTCCTCAGACAGAGGCGCAACGACCACCTGCCCTCCCGGCAGATCAAGCTCACCCGTCGTATAGATCACCATCCGCACCCCTCGCCCGATGGCCTCCTCCAGGGCCGGCTGCAAGGCAGGGAACGTGGCCGGCACGAGGGCCAGATAGATTTGGCTCTTGGCCTGGTCAATCATCTCCATCGCCTTGCCCATGATGTTGTCATGGCCTTCGATGTTCCACACATATTCCAGGTCAGGAGCTGAAGCAAAGGCTGTCAGTTCCTGTCTGAGCGAACCAAAGAGTTCTTCTTGCTCACGTTGAAGCTGATCCAGGAACTCATCTGCTGGAACCGGCGCGTACTTGGTGGACCCGCCTGTGTGCAACGTCATGGCCGCCCCTCGAGCGGTGAGTTTACCCACCACCTCGTAGATCATGGAGCGGGGCACGCTGGAAAGCTTGGACAGTTCGTAACCTGTGACGGGGCTCTTTCTGAGCAGGGCGACGTAAGCTTTGGCCTCGTATTCAGAAAAACCGATTTTCACTAGCTTGTCAATGGGATCATCGTTCATTTTCCTGCTCATTTCTAGGCGTTAGTATTATAACCTAGGCGTTAGGTTCATAACCACGCATATTATACACGAATTTACTTGCTTTGTCAAGAGTCAAATCTGCACCATCAAATGCGGGCCCATCAGTAGAAACCAAAGCAGTCATAAAGCACAGACGGCCCACCAGCCAGTTGAGGTACACCTCATCCGTGTGGGCCGTCAAGGGATGCCACATTCTGATCACTCGAACGTCTATGGTTTTTCATTCGTCATGCGCATCCCTTTCCCCGTCAGCATCCAGATACCGCCCGGCCCGCCAATGGTGCACCCGCCAGCCAACGAACAGGCACTGCACCCTCCCCCGCAGCCGCCGCTCACTGGCCTGAGATACCCCATGCCCACCAAGTCATCGATCATTTGCGCCAGCAACGCCTCGGTCACGCCCAATTCGCGGGCCAGGGCAGCAGCGCTGTGAAGGCCACCCTGGGCCACCCGCCGCAGCAATTCGGTCAGCATGGCCTACAACCCCACCAATCGAGCCAGTTGATACACCGCTATCCCGACCACGAACGAAATGAGCAGCAACAATCCCACGCTGAAAGCTGTCCACTTCCAGCTATCCGTCTCTTGCTTGATAGCCGCCACGGTGGCTACACAGGGGATAAAGAGCATTTGCACAGCAAGGAACCCCAGCCCCGCCGCTGGCGTGAACGCGCCCTTCAAAGACACCGCCAATTGTGCCTCCTCCTGGGCCGCGCCACCTGCGCTGAGCCCCGTCGAACCAAAGAGGATGCCCAGTGAGGCGATCGCGTTCTCCTTGGCGATAAAGCTGGTCAAGAGTGCGACCATCATCCGCCAGTCGAGGCCCATAAGCGCGCCGACAGGAGCCAGTGAGCGACCCACGCCCGCCAGCAGGCTGCTTTCGACCTCCCCGTAAGGCAGCACCGACAACACCCAGACAATCACCGAAACCACCAGGATCAGGGTGCCTGCTTTCTTGAGAAATTCCGCCGTGCGTTGCCAGACCGACAGGCCAATGGTACGCCAGTTGGGCACGTGGTACAGCGGCAACTCCATGATAAAGGCAGCGCGTTCGCCTTTGAACAGAACCTTGTTTAGCACAACGCCAGAGACGGCCAGCACCAGCAGGCTGAGCAAGATCAACCCCCACGCGACCCATGGAGCCGCCGTGGCGAAAAAGATCGGCGTCAGATAGGCCACCACGGCCATGCGCGCCGTACAGGGCACCAATGGCGCCAACAGGATCGTCAGCAGCCGCGCCCGTCGTGACTCGATGATCCGCGTTCCGACCACCGACGGCACGTTACAGCCAAAACCGACGAATAGCGGCAGAAAGCTCTTGCCATGCAGGCCCATGAGGTGCATGAAGCGATCCATCACATAGGCCGCGCGAGCCATGTAGCCCATGTCCTCGAGCAGTCCCATGGCGGTGAAAAAGATCACCAGGATAGGCAAAAAAGTGATCACCATCCCTGCACCGCCGATCACTCCGTCAATCACCAGTCCCCACAGCCACAGCGGCGCGTTCGCCAGCAGGTTGTCGACTAGGCCGGACAATCCGCCGACGATGTAACTATCCAGCCAGGCCTGAAGCGGCGCGCCGACGGCGTAGGTGATCCAGAAAACGACGCCCAACATGCCAGACAGCAGCAACAACCCCCAGAGGGGGTGCGTCGCCACGCGGTCTAACCGGTCGGTCACGGTGACCTGTCCGATGCTGGGGCGCACCAGCGCTGCCCGCGTCATGCGCCCGATCCACTCGTAGCGGCCGCCAGCCACGTCCACTACTGCATCTTCGTGGGCATGCAGGATGGCATACACTCTCTGCCAAACATCGTCCGGCAGGTGATCCTGCATCACGCGAGTGATCTCGGTGTCTCCCTCCAGCAACTTGATAGCCACCCAGTCTGGCGGGTAGGGCTCAGGTACGTGAGCGCCGCACAGATTGTATAACTCGGCCAGTACATCCTTGTGATCCGGGCGAATCTCGGGCACTTTGGGCTCGTAGGGCACATCGCCAGCGACCAGGCGGGTGATCGTCGCCACCAGGTCGTCAATGCCACGGTTCTTGGTAGCCACCATAGGCACCACCGGCACGCCTAGCGCGGCCTCTAGCACCTCTGGCTCAATCTTTATCCCTTCATGGTTCGCCACGTCTACCATGTTGAGACCCACCACCACCGGCGAGGAAAGTGCCAATAACTCGGCCAACAGATAAAGGTTGCGCTCCAGCGCCGCGGCGTTGATGATGACAGCCACCACGTCGGGCCGTTCGCGGATGATGTATTCGCGCGCGATGAGTTCCTCGGGCGAATTGGCCGACAGGCTGTACGTGCCCGGCAGATCCACGATGGTAATGGTCGTACCGTTGCAGCGACAGGTACCCACTTTCTGCTGGATGGTCTTGCCCGGCCAGTTGCCCACGTGCTGGTTCAACCCGGTCAGCACATTGAATACGGTGGACTTGCCCACGTTGGGCTGTCCAGCGAGCGCAACCGTGATGGCCTTGCCCGACAGTTGTGCATCGCCATGGCCACGGATGCTGCTTGACACAACAGTCGTCGTCTGATCGTGGCACGAAGTGAGTAAGAGTGCACTTTTCATCGCGATGGTCTCTTTTTGGCCACCTGAATCTTGCCTGCCTCTCCTCGTCCCAGGGCAATGCGCGTATCGCGCACCGTGACGATAAGAGGGCCACGACCAAAGTTCTGTACCATCGCCACCTCCGCGTCCCGGGTAAAGCCCAACGCCGCCAGGCGACCAACGAATCCTCGACCGCCGTCCAATTCCTGCACTATCCCTACTTCTCCTGCATCCAACTTGCTCAAAGGTACCATGTTTTGTCTCCAGCAGAGCAGATGCTCTGTTCACTCTGTTGCCGAATTCAAGTCGGCCTGGCAATCCGCGCAATAGCCTGTGAACTCTATGTGCGTGGCAGTCACTTTGAAATCATGCTCTGTCTCAATGTGGGATAGTATTTCATCCACCAGGAAACACGTCATCTCCAAGATCTTTCCGCAACCCTGACAGATCAGATGGTGATGAGTGCCCTTGGCCACCAGTTCGTAATGGTGGTGCTCCTGGTCCAGGTGCAACTCGTGAACCAGGCCTGCCTCCTTGAGTTTGCTCAAAGTACGATAGACCGTGCTCAGATTCAGCCGAGGGTCACGCGCCCCTGCCAGGTGATAGAGGTCATTGGCGCTAGCGTGGCCTTTGCAATCGTGCAGCAACTTGAGGAGCAACAGGCGCTGTGCAGTCACCCGACAGCCTGCGGCGCGCAGCATCTCTCTAAACCTATCTTCCGCAAAAGTGCGTGGCTGCTCTGACATGACCCACTCCCCTTCAATCCTATCCTGTGAGAACAAACAAAACGGCAGCTACACACCAATGGCGCAACTGCCGCAGTGAACGATAAAACAGGTTCCCATATGCGCCATTGCCAGTCTTCTGAATGTTGTTGCAAGTGATTTGCATCTGCAGACATTATACCACGTTTCAGCGCCCATGTCAAGACCAGTTGCCAAGATCGTGTTTCTCTGGTATGCTTACGTACGAATTAGAAGTGGAGCCCCATTTTTCCCAACGAAGGACATCATGCGTTACGCCATCCTGTCCGACATTCATGGCAACCTGTTGGCCCTGGAACGAGCGCTGGCCGACGCCAAGCGCCAGGGAACTGATGTTATCCTCTGCCTGGGCGACGTCGGTTCCGATGCCTGCCTGGATCGCCTGCGCCACGCCAGCGCAGAGCTGATTTTTGGCAATTGGGAGGTCTCACAGTGGGGTTACCTGCGTGCGGATAACCAGACCTGGGTGCGAGACCTGTCCCCCATGCTAACCGGTGAGGATTTCCTGGCCGTCCACGCCGCGCCCTGGTGGCCGGATGGTCTGTCCACCGTCGAGGACTTTATGGCCTACATTCTTCAACAAGGCGTAAAATGGCGCGTCTTGTTTCCCTACCTCGATCGGGACGAGGATGCACGCTGGCAGGCGTTGGCTGAATTGGAGCAAGCTGACCGGCGCATCTTGTTCCACGGTCACACCCACATCCAAATGGCCCACCGCGTGGGGCCAACGGGTCGCATGACGAGGCTTCGCCAGCCAAAGTTCATCGCGGATCGCCGGGGGCGCTACGTTGTCGGTGTGGGCAGTGTGGGTCGTCCGGAAGACGATCCAGCGCCCAAATACGTGCTATACGATGACGAAACGGCCTCCGTCTGGTTAAGAGCATTATAGGCCCACATCTCGAGCGACATGCAGAGTGGAACCTTGCGACTCCAACCAGCGTCATAAGAGTGCCACCATCCATTATCGAACTCGTGCTTTGACAGGAGGTTAACCATGAAGCAGAACCGGCTATTTCCCTTGTTGCTGTTGACGATCCTGAGCCTGCTGGCTGCGTGTGCCGAATCGCCGGCGACTGTCGCGCCCACGGCTGAACCCGAAGCAATTCCCACTTCCACGCGACCAGCTCCGCCGACGGAAGGAGCGTCTGATATGACAACAATTCGCTACACCATCGGCGAACCCAGCCCGGTCACTTTTGCCATCTATGAGCCAGAGCCGGTAAGCGCCGATCTCAACGCCCCTACCTACAGCCTCGACCTGAACGCCGTCGCCAACCCTGATCTGCTCGCCCGTCTGACGCCAGCGCAGCAGGCCCGCCTGGCAGAGAATGGTTTTGTCGTCGTACCGACCGGCGCGGAGCAGATCTACCAGGTCTACAAGTGGGCCAAGGACAGCGGCGCGCCGATCTTTGTCACGGCTGATGCCCTGCTGCATACCCACCACATCCTGTACGACTATGCCCTGCGCATGGCCGAGATCCAGCACTTTGTGGCCGATCTGAAAGGTCTCAACGTGGCCATGCTCGCCGCTGCCCAGGAAGAGTACACCAACGCACCACAGCCAGTGAAAGAGGCAGCCCAGCGCAACGTCGCCTTCTTTGCCGTTGCCTCGGTTCTGCTAGCGCCCGAAGCCTCTGTGCCGCCAGAGGTTGCCGACCTGGTTGAGGCCGAACTGGACCTCATTGGCGCCCACGCTGGTTTTGCCACGTCACCCATCTTTGGGTTCAAGGAAGACTATAGCCAATACGTACCGCGAGGCCACTACACGCGCAACGAGACGTTCGAGCGCTACTTTCGCAGCATGATGTGGTACGGGCGGATTGGCCTCCGGCTGAAGCCAGGGAAAACACAGGAAGCCATCGAAATAGGCCGTCGCGAAACGCGCCAGGCGATCCTCATCAGCGCCGCCCTGTCTGCTGCGACGGTAAACGGCGAGCCTGCCCTGGCGGTCTGGGAGCGCATCTACGAGCCGACTGTCTTCTTTGTTGGCAAGGCCGACGACCTGACCGTCTATGACTACCTGAAAGTCATCCGGCAGGTCTATGGCGAGGCGATCAGCCTGGCCGATCTGGCCGACGACGCTCGGATTGACGATTTTATCGCGGCGGCCTCAAGGCTGCGTCCACCCAAGATCGTGAGCGGCTACGTCACCGATCGGGAGGATCCCTCTGCCGTCACCCAGGGTTTCCGTTTTATGGGCCAGCGATTCATCCCCGACAGCTACATGTTTCAGCAGTTGGTATATGACAAGGTCGGCACAGCCGACAACCCGCGTCTCTTTCCCAGAGGACTGGACGTGAGCGCCGTGCTCGACTCCTCGCGGGCTTATGACATCCTGCTGAACGTATACGACGAAGGGCGTTACGTCAATTATGAGCAGCAGATGGAGAAGCTTCGTGGAGAATTCGGTGCGCTGCCAGCCGAACAGTGGACGGAGAACCTCTATTGGAACTGGCTCCACACCCTCCGCCCGCTCTTGGCGATCAAGGGTGAGGGTTACCCCAGTTTCATGCACAGCCCGGCCTGGCAGGACAAAGATCTCCACACCTTCCTGGGCTCCTGGACGGAACTGCGTCACGACACGATTCTATACGCCAAGCAGAGCTACACCCTCAAAGTGACCGGCATCATGCCGCAGCCAGAGCGGACGCTAGGTTACGTCGAACCGCAGCCGGAGGTTTTCGCCCGCCTGGCCGCGCTCACGCGACAGATGCGGGTCGGACTGGACAGCCGGGGCTTGCTGAGCGAGGAGTACCGGGATAAGCTGCAAAGAATGGAATCGCTACTCGTCTCGCTCAAGTCCATGGCCGAGAAAGAGCTGCGCGGCGAAGCCTTGACCGAGGAGGAATACGACGCCATTCGCAACATCGGCGGCATCCTGGAAGGACTGGTGACATTCTCACCCCAGGTCAAGGAGCAGGTCGAGTCCGAGGCCGACGAGCGGATGGCCATCATGGCCGACGTGCACACCGATACCAACAGCGGCCAGGTGCTCGAGGAGGGCGTAGGCAACGCCTTTACCATCTATGCCACCGTGCCAATAGAAGGGCAAACGGCCGTGGCCCAGGGCGGCGTCTTTTCCTACTATGAATTCACACACCCCATGAGCGACCGCCTGACTGACGAAGCCTGGCAAGCGATGAGTCCCAAGCCCGACCAGCCAGTCTGGACGGAGAGTTTCATCACTGAATAACCGTTGCAGTTATATTCACGCATGACGCATCACGTCAGTGGCATCACAACGGCAGCCAGGTGCCGATGCCTTGCTCCACCGCTCGCTGGTAGATGAGCGGTGCGACAGCCATATCGTCCATGGCCAAGCCCAGGTTCGCCGTCATGGTGCGCTCCTCGGGTGTCTCCCGGCCTGGCTTTTGCCCAGCGACGAGCTCGCCCAGGTCGGCATAGATCGACGGGATGTCCTGGAAATAGCCGATCTCCTGATAGTGGCGGATCTGCGGCACGTCGTCGGTGCAGAACTTGGCCGCTTCGCGCATGGCATCGGGATGCCAGTACGAGTCAAAGTCCACCAGCGAGGCAAAAGCCCCTTCGTTCAGCCACCCAGCCTGAATGGTGCGGTGGGGCTTTTTCAGAATCGGCCCTGCCGTGACGACGATATCGCAGCCGGTCACGGCCTCTCGCGGCGCGTCGACCACGATCACTTCCAACCCACAGCGGGTCCTGATCTCGTCGACGTAGCGACGAGCCGCATCAGGGTCCACGTCATAGGCCATAACCCGTTCCAGTGGACAGACGACGTTCAGCGCCTCTACGTTGCTGCGCCCCTGCACGCCACAGCCCAGTACCCCGACAACTGACGACTCTGGACGGGCCAGGCGTTTGGCTGCCACCGCCGTCGCCGCGCCCGTGCGCATGGCCGTGATCCAGACACAGTCCATCACCGAGATGGGCAGGCCGGTCGCCGGGTCGTTGAGGATGAGCAAGCCAGTAATATAGGGCAACCCGTGCTTATAGTTCTCGGGGAAGCCGCTCACCCACTTGACGCCAGCGGATTCCATAGCCGGGATGTAGGCCGGCATGGCATGGATAAAGTTGTCGCCACCTCCGGGGTGAATGCCCGGTTTGGGGGGCATTTCCACACGACCCTCCCCCTTCTCGCGGAAAGCGACCTCGAGAGAATCAACGATGTCGGCCATGGTCAGTCCAAGGGCGATGACGTCGGCCTGGGAGAGATAGAGCAACTGGTTTTGTGACACTGAACACCTCCTCAAGTGCAACGTGAAAAAGTGAAACGCGATGCATCATACTGTCAATCGCCAGGCGCGATGGGGCACAGTTGAAAGCTACCCCAGACGCAGGCAGATTTCACCCGCCACTTCTCGACGGCCGGTGTCGGCGTAGCCGACTGCCTCGGCGAGCAGGATGGAGGGCAGGTTGGACTCCTCGACCATGTAAAGCGGCAGGAGACCTTCGCGCAGCAGGGCGGCCGTGGCCGCTTTCACCACCGCCTGCCCCCACCCCCGGCGCTGGAATTCGGGCGCAGTGTAGACATACACCTCGGCGCAGAAGGGCGAGCGCCAGTTTGTCCCTGCTGCCGCCGCTACCTTACCGCCGGACTGGATTTGCCAGCGAGGCTGGCCGTCGGGGCCACGCGTCTCCCGCACCAGCACGTTGATCTCGGCGGAATGTGCCATGTGAAAGCGCACCGCATCCACGCGGTAGATACGGTTGACCGCCGGTTCCGGCATGTCCAGAAACTGCTCCACGGCTTCCACGAGGTCAAGCGGTGCAATGAGGTAGTAGGGCCGACCGGGGACCAGCGCCCGGCGGAGCAAGTCGCCCACGGCGTCGTCGTTCGGTGCACGGATCACGACCAGAGGACGGAAAAGATCGCGCCCCGTCTGGCAGACGGCGACAAAGCCATCGGCCCGTCCGCTTTGCTCGGGACGGGCATCTCCGCCAGGCGGGCGATGCAGCGTAAGCTGCGTGCGGCGTCGGTCGTGAAAGAGGGCATAATAAGCCGTGAGCGCATCCTCCGGGGCAGAGGGGGCCAATAGCGGGCGGATGGCCGTTCGTTGAATATCCAGGTCTGTCACGAGGTCTCACCTATGCCTGAGGACCGTCAAAGCAAAGCATTTTGTGCCACAGCGAAAAGCCGACACGCTCCGTGTCGGCTTTTCGCTGAATCAGACCCACTATCCTGCCAGAAATTCGTCAATGACCGCTTTGCTGATGCGATATTGGCTGCCGATCTTTTTGGCTTTGAGATCGCCCGACTCGATCATCTGCACAATGTCGGCTTCGCTCACCTGAAGATAGGCAGCAGCCTGGGCAGGGTTCATGACGTCTGGCACGTCAGCGGGAGCAGCCGGCTGACCAGCAGGAGGCTGCGGCTGCGTCGTCTGGCCCATGGCCTGCATCATCTGCTGACCGATGGCCAAGCCTGCGCCCGCGCCCGCGCCCAGGCCAGCCATGCCACCGCCTTCTTGCTGGGCGGCAGCCAGCATGGCGTCGGCAGCTTTCAATTGGGCGTACTTGACCGCGTCAATCAGGCCCATCTTGCGCAGCTTCTCTTCGGAAGTATCCAGCGCGTTGACCTGCCCGATGGTGATGTCTTTGAGCAGGATACCCAACTCGGCAAACTCTTCGTTTACCTTGGCCTTGACACCCACGCCCAACTCGTCGCGCAGCGACATGAGCTTGGTGATGGAGCCAGGCTGCAGCGTGCCGAGCATGTCGACCAAAGAGCCCTCAATGTCAGCCAGCATCGCTGAACGGATGTCGCCGGTAGTAAAGCTGCCCCGATTGCCGACGAACTGGGTCACGAACCGCTGCGGCTCATTGATCTGAAAGTGGAACGTGCCGTTGATCCCGATCAGCAGCCAGCCCCAGCCCTGGCCGGGTGTCTCCATGGGAACCGGTCCCAAACCCCATTTTTCGTTGGGGAAATCTCGGGTGTTGACAAAGTAAACCTCGGCGGAAAAGATGGTCTTTTCGTTAAAGACCAAATTGCTGAAAAAGCTGGTGAGCAGAGGAACGTTGGCGGTGGTAATGGTGTGACGGCCCGGCCCAAAAGTGTCCAGGGCCTTACCGTCACGAAAAAAGACGGCCACCTGGCTCTCACGCACGATAACCTGTGACCCAAGGCGGAAATCGCCCATGCCGTGCTCCGGGAAGCGACGCACCAGTTCTTGGGGTCTTTCACCCGTCAGTTGAATAACATCTGCGATTCTTGCCATGATAACTCCCTCCTATCGGTTGGTTGAATGGACGCGACCTATGCCCACCCGGTGATGACATCATCGCGCTGGCTAAAGAGGTGGTTCACCTCACCGGCAACCCGTTTGACCGTGGCAATGGTTGTTGGCAATTCCTCGCCAGAATCGATGGCTGCCTGCACGTCATCAACGGCCGACGTCACGGAGACAATCTGGCCCAGCAGACTGTTGTCGAACTCGTACAGGGCGTCCAGTTGCTCCTCTTTGACCTTAACCGCGTCGAAAAAGCCAGCGTAGCCCTGGGCGGCCCGTTTGACGCGATCCACAAAGGTTTGCAGGCGCCGGACAGCGTCGTCCATAGCGGTGGCATGCTCCAGCAACTCGATTTTACCCTCAGAGACCAACTGACCTTGCATCTCGACCAGTCGCTGGACCTGGGTGCCAAAGACGCCGGCGATTTTGTCGCGAAGCAGCCTGTCGGCTTCGCGACGCATCTCTTTTTCTTTGTACCCACTATAGCCGGGGATTTTGCGCGCCAGGTTCTCAATGCCCCCCAGCGACTCCTCGATTTTGTCTCGCATGTCCATAATTAAACCTCCTCCAGTCTGCGTCGTGGCAACCTACCAAGCGCATGATAGGGCCTATCCACTACACCTCATTATACCCCATTTCCACCAAAAAAGAAAAGAGATACCACCGCGCCAGGGTGGAGACAATGCCCTTCCGTGGCCTGCCCCCGGCCCGCATTTTCTATTCCGCGGGCATATCCAACGCTCGCATGGCCCGCAAGCGGTAGTAGCCCGTTCGATCCAGGTCGACAGCGCGCCAAAACTGGTAGTCCGCTTCAGCAGATTGGCCGAGTTGCCTCTGCACCACGCCCAGGTGATAGCGCACGCTGGCCAGCTCAGGGTCCAACGCCACGGCCCGCGAAAGCGCGCGCTCAGCCTCGCCAAGGTAACCGACCAGATAATAAGCCCAGCCAAGCACGTCCAAGGCCTCGGCATCGGTAGGGTTCAGCCGCGCCGCGTCGCGAGCAGCAAGCAGGCCATAGGTGCGCACTTTGATGAGGTGATTGACGTAGAAACGGGCAAGCAGCAATTGAAAGCCTGCGTGATCAGGTGTCAGCTCGGCGGCAGTGCGAAAGGCGACCTCGGCATCCACATATTGTCTTTCGGCCAGCCAGGCGTTGCCCAGTTCGGCGTACAGGGCAGCATTTCGGGGATCCAGTTTGAGAGCCTGGCGATACTGGAAGGCTGCCTCACGCGGCCGTCCATGCCGCTGGTGGTACAAGCCCAACAGATAGCGTGTCAGGGTCGTCGTGGGGGCCAGTTGAACAGCTCGCACCAGGTAACGTTCAGCCTTGGCAGAGTCACCCAAGTAGTCCAGCGCGTGACCCAGGTAAGCCATGGCCTCGGCATACGCTGGTTCGGCAGCCACCGCCTGAGCCAGGGTTCGCTCCGCCAGGGACCAGGCTTCTGCACGAACATAAGCTTCGCCCAGCAACGCTGCCGCGTGTACAGCGTCCGTGCTAGACGAGACGCGCTCTACGGCAGCGCCCAAGGCGATCGCCTTGTTTGCCACCGCCCGATCCTCACCTCCTGCCGCGATTTGCAGGTGATGCAGCGCAGCGGTTGGATCTTCCTGCACCAGCAGTAAGCCCAGCCCGTAATGCGCCGCCTGCCAACGTTGGCGGTGGGCATCGTCCCACTGGGCCAGGATGGCTTCAAAGGTGACACGCGCGTCATCCCATGCCCCACGGTGTACATAGGCCCACCCCACTTGTGAGCGCGCTTCGGCCATGTGGGGGTCTTGAGCAAGAGCTGCTTCCCACTGGACGATGGCCTCCGTCTCCAGACCCATGCCCTGGTACAACTGACCCATCCGCAGGTGAAGCTCGGGCGTCCAACCGCTCTTGCGGTACGCGGCCAGCAACGGCGCCTGCGCACGATCGTACCGTGCCTGCGCCAGAAAGGCTTCACCCAGGCGCAAAAGGGGCACAGAACTGCCCGGCCGGAGCAAAGCAGCCTGGCGATAGGCACGAGCGGCAAAGGAATACTCCTCCAGCGCCAAGTGCGCATCGCCCTCTCGCACCAGGCTCACGCCATCACCCGGCTCCGGCTGAAGCCGCAGTCCGAATATCAGGCATGCCAGGAATAGCACCAGAAACGGGCGACGCATGGCCCCCTCAACGTTCCCATCCCTCACGCCGCGGCAACTTTTTCCCCAAAGGACAACAAAGCCTCTACTTGCTCGAGTGTGGGCGCTTCGGCGTAAACTCGCAACACCGGCTCCGTGCCGGAAGGACGGATCAGCAGCCAGCTCTCGTCCGCGAGGCGATATTTGACGCCGTCGCAGGTGTTTACCGTGAGCACCGTCTGTCCACCGAGTTCGGACGGTGCGCCGTCTACCAGGCGGGCTACCATGTCTGCCTTAGCCACCGGATGTCGCAGGTGGATGTCGCGACGGGTATAGTGGGCTGGTCCTGCGACAGCCTGCAAGTCAGCGACCAATTCAAAGAGCGGCACGCCAGCAGCAGCCATCGCCTCCAACAACAGCAAGCCCACCAAGATGCCATCGCCTTCCGGGATATGTCCCCGGATGCTCATGCCACCCGACTCTTCTCCCCCCATCAAGACGTCTTCGCGGATCATATAGTCGGCAATGTGGTTAAAGCCGACGGGGGTCTCATATAGCGGCAAGTCATAGTGTGCAGCCAGGCGATCTAACATTTGCGTGGTCGAGACAGTTTTGACCACCGGGCCACGCCACCCCCGTGCTTCGACCAGGTAGCGAAGTATCAAGGCAAAGATGTGATGCGGATCTACAAAGTTGCCCTTGGCGTCCATAGCGCCGATGCGATCCGCGTCGCCATCGGTGGCGAGACCCACGTCGGCGTGGTCAGCCAGGATGGCAGCCGAGAGGGCGCTGAGATAGCGAGCCACCGGCTCGGGGTGGATGCCACCAAAGCCAGGGTTCATCTCGCCCCGGATTTCGCGGATACGGGTGCGGGTGCGGGCCAGTATCTCGCAGAAGCAACCCCTTCCAGAGCCGTACATCGGGTCGGACACCACATGCAACTCGCCTTTGGAGATGATGTCTAGGCTGGCCAGCGTGCCCAGGTGTTCATAGTATGCCCACGCGGGATCGAAGCGACGGATAAGACCCTGCTTAACGGCTACCTGGCCGTCTATGAGGTTGGGGCCGCGAACCTCAGCTTGGGCTGCATCGAGGTAAGCCTCTACCCGGTGATTCTGCTCAGGACTGGCTGCCCCCCCGTAAGTGGCTTTGAGTTTGAGGCCATTGTAGCGCGGCGCGTTGTGGCTAGCCGTGATCATCACCCCGGCTGCTGCCCCTTTATGCGTCACGGCATAAGAGATCGCCGGCGTTGGGGTATCGGCCCGCGACAGCCAGGCGACGATGCCGTTGCCAGCCATAACACGAGCCACCTCAGCCGCGTAGCGATCTGAGAGAAAGCGAGTGTCGTGACCAACGACCACCTCCGGCACGTCGCCACCCTCTGTTTCTTCCAAGATATAGTCAGCAATGGCCTGGGCCACCAGTCGCAGATTGGCAAAGGTAAACGTTTCGGAAATAACAGCCCGCCAGCCGTCGGTTCCAAAGCGGATGCTCATCGTGCCTCCTTTAGAGATTCTCTCCCCGCCTCATCGTTCGCAATTATACTCTGTCTGTCATAAAAAGTCCACCCCTATTTTACTTTTCCCAACAGTTGATATACAATACGCTCGGCCTGCGAGCGATTTTGATCGCGAGGCATTGTCATAAGTAGAGTTGGAGGCAGCAGTAAATGTCCGACAGTGAATTAGCCGAGTTTCTAAAAGCCGCCGCTGAAAAGCTAGCAGCGGAGCAAGAGTTGCTCATTCGCCAAGGTTTGAGCAAAGGCTTTGACAAAGACGATGAATTCCTTGAGGAGAAAATTGTTGAGGGTCCGGTATTGCCAGTGCGTGACACCGTGATCTTTCCCCACATGATCACGCCCTTGTTTGTGGTTCGGGACAGATCGGTGCGAGCGGTGAACGCTGCCACGCTGGAAGACTTGTCCCTCATTGTCGTCACCCAGCGCGATTCTGAGGTGAACGAGCCGGACACAAAGGATCTTTATACCGTCGGCACCGAGGTGAGTATCGCTCGCATGTTGCGTATGCCCGATGGCAGTACCAGTATCCTGGCCCAGGGACAAAATCGGGTGGAGATCCTAGAGTTTCTGGAGACGGAACCACACATCACTGCCCGCGCTCGGGTTCTGTATGAGCCGGAATGGGACGATATGACAGCCGAAGCGCTCATGCGAGCTGTGCTGGCACTCTTTGAGCACGTGGTGCAGTTCAGCCGCAATGTACCAGAGGATGCGTACGTGCTGGCCATGAACATAGACGAACCTGGTTGGCTAGCTGACCTGGTGACCTCGACTATTGAGTTGGACACAGAGGAACGCCAGAGTCTACTGAGCATCATCGATCCCATCAAGCGACTGGAACGGTTGAGTATTCTACTGGCCAAAGAGTTGGACGTGCTGGAACTGGAGAACCAGATCCACTCTCAGGTGCAGCAAGAAGTAGACAAGTCACAGCGAGAGTACTTTTTGCGGGAGCAAATGAAGGCCATCCAGACCGAACTGGGCGAGGGAGATGCCTACTCCCAGGAACTCGGCGAATTGCGCGAGCGACTGGCGGCCCAAGCTCTGCCGGAGGAAGCTCAAAAGAAAGCTGAAAAGGAACTCTCCCGGCTGGCAGCTATGCCCGCCCACTCGCCGGAGGTAGGCATCATCCGCACCTACCTGGATTGGATTCTGGACCTGCCCTGGATTGCGGAGACAGAGGACAACCAGGACATCACAGCAGCCGCCCAGGTGCTGGAGGACAGTCACTACGGACTCGAGAAAGCCAAAGAGCGCATACTGGAACATATGGCCGTGCGACAGTTGGCTGCCAGCAAGATGCGCAGCCCCATCCTGTGCTTTGTGGGTCCACCGGGCACGGGCAAAACCTCGTTGGGCCGGGCCATTGCGGAGGCACTGGGCCGCAAGTTCGTGCGCGTGTCTCTGGGCGGCATCCGCGATGAGGCAGAGATCCGAGGGCACCGGCGCACCTACATTGGTGCCTTGCCAGGGCGCATCATCCAGACCATGCGCCGGGCGGAGACGATCAACCCTGTCTTTATGCTCGACGAAATAGACAAAGTGGGCACCGACTTTCGGGGCGACCCCTCGGCAGCGTTGCTGGAGGTGCTCGATCCGGAACAAAATCACGCCTTCTCCGATCATTATCTGGACGTGGACTATGACCTGTCAAAGGTCATGTTCATCACCACGGCCAACGTTCTGTACACTATCCCGCCAGCTTTGGAAGATAGGATGGAAGTCATCGAGTTTCCGGGATACATCGAGGAGGAAAAGTTGGGCATTGCCCGACAATTTCTCATCCCCCGCCAACTGGAAGAGCATGGACTGAGTGACAGACCACTTCACTTCTCCGACGCTGCTCTGCGCAGCATGATCCGTGAATACACCTACGAAGCTGGCGTCCGCAACCTGGAGCGGCAGATCGCCAACGTATGCCGCAAGATCGCCCGCCGCGTGGCAGAGGGCAAAAACGTGCCCCATCAGATCACCACTACCGGGCTGAACAAGTATTTGGGGCCTCCCCGATACCTCCAATCCAAAGCCGAGAGGGAGGACGAAATTGGGGTGGCCACGGGAATCGCTTGGACAGCAGCGGGGGGCGACCTGATGCCGGTAGAGGTCGTCTTGATGGAAGGCAAGGGCAACCTGCTGCTCACTGGCCAACTGGGCGAGGTGATGAGAGAATCTGCTCAGGCCGCGTTGAGCTATGCCCGGGCCAACGCTGAAAGTCTCGGCATCGAGGCAACTGGCTATCAATTTGACAACTTGGACATCCACGTTCACCTGCCCGAAGGAGCCATTGCCAAAGATGGACCGTCGGCCGGCGTTACGATAGCTACAGCGCTCATCTCTGCCCTCTCACAACGCCCGGTACGGCACGACGTGGGCATGACCGGCGAGATCACGCTCCGGGGCCGCGTGCTGGCCATCGGCGCGTTCAAAGAAAAAATAATGGCCGCCCGCCGGGCTGGACTCAAAAAGGTGATCGTGCCACACGAAAATCGCCGAGACTTGGGGGATATCCCTCCCAAAGCCCAAAGAGACCTAGAGTTCGTCTTTGCGCGTCGCATGGAGGAAGTGCTGCAGACAGCCCTCCTCGACAGCGAAACTCTGGAAGGCAAGGAGACAGACTGAGCAGCCTTAGCGAAGCTTCGATAGACACCCAAGGTTAAGGAGCGGGACCATGTCGCGTGGCGGCAGGTTGCTATGGTTGGCAGTAGCCATAAGCGTGTTGGTGCTACCGGCTTGTCGGCCCAGGAACCTCACGGCTCAAACAGAAATAGACTTGAAAAGCATTCTCCCTCTCTCATTGGAAGCGGTCGAGGTTCAGCGTCTCGATCCGACGACGGGCACTCAACCCCAGTGGCTGGTCCTCTACAAGTACGACGTCACGGAGCTCTTTAGCCCCATCGCTGGCGTGGTGTATCGCGCCGACCGAGGCGGCAAGAACCAGCCGCCGGTCATTTTTCCTTATCCCTTGCGTCTACCTGACCGGGACTATTTGGGGAGCGAAAACGTGTCGGTGCGTGTAGCCGACGTGCTGTCGGCACAACCGGGCACAGAGTTGATCGCAGAAAACAGCAACGCCCACGGATTTGTGACCGAAGTCGCCATCTTTCGCTGGCACGATCCGTTTCCCACTGAGGTGTGGCGGCCACACGATTTGGAAGAGCGATTCTATGAGTGTATGGGGTTCTTCCGTGCCGACGGCGAGGTCATCGTGGAAATGAACCGAGTGGTCGTCAAGAAACTGGTGGGGGACCGGAGTCAACTGGCACGTTTCCACGAGTATCAGCCCGACGGGCGGGGGTCTTACCTCCCCGATGGCGTATCTCTCAAGACTGCCAGCCGTTCGTGGATAAGCTTCGCTTTTGGTCAAACCGGCAACGTGCTAGACTCTCCGTATCCAGAAAAGATTGTGCTGGCCTTTTACCATGCGCTGGGTGGTCCTACCCAGAACCTCGAGTCATTCTTGAGCCAAGAAGGTCAAAAGCTGCTTCCCAGCCTGCCCGGTTACGGCTGTGTCTGGTCGCCAGGCCAGGTGGCACAGGCCATCGTTCACGAGATCACCTACTTCCCTGGGGTAGAATCTCAGGTCAAAGAGGAGGAAGCACAACAAGCGCTGGTAGAACTCAAGGTCCAGTGTCGATCCAAAGGGGGAGACACCATGCCAGAGGACGCCCATGTGGGCTGGTTTCTCAAGCGAGAGGGTGGACGTTGGAAAATGGATCAGATATTCCGGCCTACCAGGTAATCTGTTTAAGGAAAAGGTGGGAAAAAGGCTCGCGAACGGTGTGTTCGCAGCTTTTTGTTTTACCACAGGTCATCGCCGCGCAACAATCGCCTGACCAGATGATACAGGACGTAACACTCTAGCGCGAAAGGCAGGAAACCTAGAAAGCCAAGGACCGGCATCTCGAAAATCTTGATCTTGGACAGAATGGGCACGGCATAAATCCACTTGGCCAGCGCCCAGTAGTTCCAAAACTCCCATAGCAGGCCGCACACGGCGCCAGCCATCAGAAACCTCAGCGTATCTTCCAGGTGACCTTCTTCCCACTGGCGGAACAGCGACGATGCACCCATCTGATAGTTGATCGGCTCGACCAAAAAGATAAAGCCTAGCCACACAAAGCCGAACAGAAAACGGGAGATGCGATAAGGCAAAGCCAGTGGAACCGTCACACAGGCCACGCCACAGACGAACGACAGCGCCCATAGAAACGGGGAAAACCGGCGCGGCGTGATGCGCCACCGCTCAAACCTGAGCACGCCTCCCAGCCAATCGGCGGTTTCAAAGATGGCAGGAAAGATAGTGGCAAAGCTCCAGCCATAAGCCAGATTCCGCAGCCCTGGGTGGCGCGGTACGCCGATGTAATGCCAATTCATCAGCCGTAGGTTGTACACCTCAAAGATCAACCACAGGCCAAGCGATAGCCAAGGCAGCATCAGGAACTCGCGCGGGCGATCGTGAATGAGTGATTCGCCACGCAACCTCAAAGCCAGCGCGTCGGCAAAGAGGATATAACCAGTCCAGACAACAGGCGTGAACCAGGTCGCTACTGGCTCAACTCTGAAAAGCATCAGCCCCTCGGCAGCAACCATGACCCCCAGGCCAAGCCAGCCATACCATTTCAGCTTCATGCCCCCCTCCTCAGATTTCAGGTGGTCATGGCATCTCGCCGGAGCCCGTGTGGCAGTGACTCAGCCATCAAGCGTCGCACCCCAATGGCAGCGCTCCGTCCCTTGGCCGTCTCATGACAAGCCACACTCAGACTTGCAGGAGAATGCAGCGCCGTCGAGATGTTATTGCATCTTGACCACCACTGGCGCGTCAGACCACAAAGCTTCCAGTTGATAGTAGTCTCGCATGGCCGGGGAAAAGATGTGAACAATGACGCCACCATAGTCCATCAGCACCCAACCCGAAGACGCCGTGCCTTCAATGCGAAGAGGTAACGTCTGCAGGTCTTTCTTGACCTGCAATCTGATCCCCTCGACAATGGCCTGGATTTGACGCTCGGTCTCACCACTGGAGACGACAAAAAAGTCTCCCAACAAAGACACCGGCCGGATGTCCAGCATGACCGTGTTCACGCCCATCTTTTCGGCGATGATGTCCAACGCCAGGTGGGCCAGTTCTACAGAATCTACTACGCCCAGTGCACTCCTCCTCACTGTTTCCCTACTTGTTCATGTCCTCGTTCTTCTCGTCCTCACATCGTGACCAGGGGACAGAATCTGTTCCATGATACCCTGACCCCACGCGAAAGTCAAGTCTGCCAATTGCCCAGCATCTGTCTCATCCGTGCCCAATGCGTGCCCCGCCAGTAGACGCGATCACACGCCGTGCACAGGCGGAACGCTTCCTGGGTGCGGTACACGTGTGGCGGAACCCGCTCGCGTGCCGCTTCACGGCTCAGCGGAGCCAGTCGCCCATTGCAAACGGGGCAGCGCGTAAAAGCCCCTTCCGGCGATGGCCCAACGACTTCAACGACCTGGCGCACCTGCGCGGCCAGGTCTTCACTCTCGATCAACAGCGCGGACACAGCGCGTCGCGCAGCCAGTTGGTGGTCACGGGTCAGCAGCAAGCGATTCTCAGCACGGGCACGCCGGAGCAGCGCCCAGTCGTCAGCCCCTGCGTCGAAACCCGTGTCATAGCCCAGAATGCGGAGCCACCGACCCAGCCGGCCCAGCATCCCATCGACCAAGAGCTTCTTTGACTGCGATCCGTTAAAGCTTGTGTTATTTGCCATTCTCTGGTATGATCTCCCGCATGTTGCGTGCCAGGTGCAGGGACGGAACAAGACCCGTGTTATGCCGACTCTTGTGGAGGGAATATGATCGATGACAGCGCGCCATTGTTGTTGGCGACATTCGGTCTGCTCATGCCGCTAGGGCTAGCGCTGGTGGCCGCTGGCGGGGTGCCGGGGAAGCGTGCAGGATCGACGGCGCTCTCGGCGCTGGCAGCCATCGGGCTGGGCGGCTTTGCTTACTTGGCCATCGGCTTTGCGCTCCAGTTCGGCGGAGCAGGCTTGCACTACGACCTGCCTGGCCTCGAAGGGCTGGTGTGGGAACGGCCGCTACTCACCACTAGCAATCTGGCCCGGGTGGGCACCTACGGCTATTTCCTGCAAGGCAAAGCCAACACCCCGGTTGTCTACGCACTCTTTTTGTCACAGCTTCCCCTGGTCGCCACAACTGTCCTCATCCCAGTGGCAGCATTGAGAGGGCGGATACCCGGGTGGGTGACGCTGTCCGGTGCACTGCTCACCGGCGGGCTGCTCTATCCAACGCTGGCCCACTGGGCCTGGTTCGACGACTGGCTCACCCGACTGGGCCACCTGGTCGGACTCGGCCACGGCTACGTAGACCTCGTCGGAGCGGGCGTGGTGCACGTACTGGGCGGCGCCGTCGCGCTGGCTGGTCTGCTGGCCTTCCGCCTCCAGAGCGATCGACGAGCAGCCACCGTCTCGGGTCCCGATTCCCGCCAGCGCTCTCTGCCCAGGATGCCTCGCCCCCAGAAATTTGTCCCTTTGCCACACACTTACCAACCACTGTTCGCATACGCTGGCGCGATGCTGGCCCTGCTCGGCTGGACCGGCCTGGCCATCAGCCCGTCCCTGCTCTTCCAGCGGGAGATCGCCCCGAGCCTGGTGGCCCTCAACCTGGCGCTGAGCGCTGGCGCAGCGGGCACGTTGGCCATGTTATACACCTGGCTGGTGGCTGGCGTGCCCTCGCCACTGATCGCCGCCCGCGCCCTGATCGGCGGGCTGGTAGCTGTCAGCGCCGGGGCAGCGTTCATCCCGCCCTGGGCCGCCATGGCTGCTGGAGCTGCGGTGGGGCTGCTCATCGCCCCAATTCATTTCCTGATCACCCACGTCCTGCGCCTGGGCGACGAAACGGCCACGGTGAGCACCCACCTGCTGCCCGGCGCCTGGGGCCTGGCCGTAGTGGGTCTCCTGGCCGACGGTCGCTTTGGCGCCGGATGGAACAGCGTAGGTACGCTGGGATACCTGGGCGTGCCCGGACAGGGCGTGACTGGCGCGCTGGCAGCACCGGGCTTCGTCGCCGACTGGCCGGGCCAATTGCAGGCCCAACTGGCGGGCGCTGGCGTCATCTTTTTGAGCGGGTTCATCGTGGCCAGCGCACTGTTTGCCCTGGCAGCCGGGCTCATTACGGCCTGGAAGGGACGCAGTCTGCCAGCAGAATCCCCCCAGGTCGTGAGCCAGGAAGGCTAAAGGCTGTCCAACTTTCCCTTCCCCAAGCTTTATCCACACGCTACACGGCGCGTCCGTCGAAAATCGTAGGCGGTGCGTTCTGCGTTATCGCCGACATGCCATCAAGTTTCTAAGCAGCAGTATCCCGAATGCTCCTCGCTTGTTCCAACAGGCGGTTCACTTCTTTATCAGAAATCTGGTCAAAGAGAGTGTAGAATGCTCCCACAGCCCAGAAAGGTTCGGGAGCACGCAGGTAGACCAGGCGATCCACCTCTTCTTCCAGACGGGCGAGCGTATCAGGGGGGCCAACGGGTAGGGCCAGGATGAGTTGCCGGAGTGGCTGCTGTCTCAAGCCCCTGACGGCGGCGAGGATGGTCGAGCCAGTGGCAACGCCATCGTCCGTCAGAATCACGCCCTTGTCGCTCAAGTCCAGCGATGGGCGGCTTCCTCGATAGATGGTCACCTGACGGGCGATTTCCTCGCGCTGGCGGGCGATCTCTGCGTCCACGTAAGATCGGGGAATACGCAAACTGAGGATGAGCCCCTCGTCCAGCACAGTGTCGCCAGAGCTGGCCACAGCACCGATAGCCAGCTCTTGGTTGCCCGGCGCGCCGACTTTTCGGGTGACATACACGTCCAGCGGGGCATTTAGCGCGCGAGCGATCTCGTAGCCGATGACAACCCCGCCGCGCGGAACGCCCAGCACGACCAAACGACCGATCTTTGCTTCACCCTGGAAAACGTTCAACGACTCGGCCAGCAATCGGCCCGCTTCCTGTCGATCACGAAAGATCATCGTCCCCACTTCCTAACGCTGCGCGAGCCAACACTGTATAGACGGCGCCATCGGGCTGCAGGTCGCTGCGGATGACATTCACCGATGCCACTGACATACGGCCCAGCAAACCCACGTCGCTTTGTGCGATCAGTTCGCCCAGGCGTTGTGCGTCGCTCCGGCCCAAACGTCGCTGAGCCCGGCCCAGGGTAAGATGAGGCCTGAAAGACCGATCCTCTGGTTCGAAGCCGAGTTCGACCAGGGTGCCTTCGACCGCCTTTTGCAAGCGAACCAGGGTGCCCGTCGGTTCTCGCACACCGACCCACATCACGCGGGGACGACGCGGGTTGGGGAAACAACCCAGGCCGGCCAACTCGATGGTAAACCGGCTGCAGCCGCGACAGGCGGTCTCTACCGCCTGCGAGATGCTCGCTATGCGCAGAGTTGGCACGTCGCCCAGGAACTTGAGCGTGAGGTGAATACCATCGGGTCGCACCCAGCGCACGGAACGCTCGGGGACCTGGCGCTTCAGGCGACCCTGGAGACGAGTCAGGCTATCTTTGAGGTCCTGGCTCAATTCGATGGCGATAAAAGTGCGAATCTGTTCCACGGCATATCATCCTTTCAAACCAAGCAGCCGCGCGGCGTTGCCGCCCTGAACTTTGGCTAGCGTCCCCCGGGGCAATCCAGCCAGCACGAGACGGGAGTGCATTCTGCGCTGCGGGATGAGGGGGTAATCGGTAGCGAAGAGAATCTTGTTGGGCATCAGCGTACCAGCCAGAAAAAAGATTTTGTCGCGATACAGGTAGAGAGAAGCGGCGGTGTCATAGTAGACGTTGTGGAATTTGCGCATCACTTCGGGCATCAATTCGTAAAAGGGAAGACCACCGCCCCAGTGCGCGCAAACCAGCTTGGCATCGGGAAAGAATCCTACAAAACGGTAGACAACGCCCGGGTCGACGGTGCCTTTACCAGGGTAGAGGTGACCCACCGGTTCGCTGGTGTGGCTGAGGATGGGCATGTGGTGAGCCATGGCCACTTCGACGAGAGGCCGCATGCTGCGCTCGTTGTCCAAAGAAAAGCCCTGGCCGTTGGGCATCAACTCGCCCACGCCGCGCAGACCGCTGGCCGCGCACCGCTCCAACTCCTTCGCCGCCTCCTGTGCGTAGGCCGGATTGACGACGCCAAAACCGATGAGCCGGTCCGGGTAGCGACGTACGGCGTCAATGACGTAATCGTTCGCCTCGCGCAAGAGAGCCGGGTCTCGCCAGCCAAAGCCGAATGTGACCGACTTTTGCACGCCAGAGCGATCCATCTCGGCAATGAGTTCGTCGGCGGTCACGAGGCGGGCCTCGGGACTGCAGTAGAGCTCCTCAAACCAGATGTCACGGGTGAGATACTTTTCCCTGTTCTGAACGACGTGCGGCGGTGTGATGTGAGTATGGAAATCAATGATCATCGTTGCCTCTGAGAGAACAAAGCATCTGTCCCAAAACAACTTGTGTCTCTGGCGTCATTGTGCACATAAGCAGCGTCACAAAGTTAAAGTTAGTAGTGGACGAGTACACAGGATAACCTGTCCAAAGCGCATTATAGCATATCTGGGACGCCATGACAACGAACAGATGAAGGATCAATTCTGTCGCCGCCGCCGCACCAGGGCGATGACTTCAGTGGCGCTCTCTTTCTGACAGGATTATACAATAAACCGCGCCGCAACAAAAGCAGGCATGATAAACGCCTCGTTTGTTGTCAACTTGGCAACTTGGCATAACTCTCTTGACACGGAATGGCGAAAGTGCTATAATGAAAGCGTGAGGAGAGTAGCCTGTTGTTGAGTTGATGCTGTTTTGTGGGGAAGAGGTCTCGATAGATGGACTACAAGGACTATTACAAAACACTCGGCGTGGACAGACGGGCCAGCGAGCGGGAGATCAAGCAGGCATACCGCAAGCTGGCCCGTCAGTATCATCCCGACATCAATCCGGGCGACAAGCAGGCTGAGGAAAAGTTCAAAGCCATCAACGAAGCTCACGAAGTACTGTCCGATCCAGAGAAACGGCAAAAGTATGACCAACTGGGGGCAGACTATTTCCGTTGGCAGCAGCGAGGAGGTGATCCGAGCGGCTTCGACTGGAGCCAGTGGTTCACCCAGCCAGGCAGTGGCCGCGTGCGCGTTGAGTATGGCGACCTGGACGATCTTTTTGGCGGCGGCGGTTTCTCTGACTTTTTCCAGTCCATTTTTGGCGGCGCGGGGGGACAGACGCGTTCGGGACGGCGGGCGCGCGCAAAGGGACGCGACTATGAGCAGTCAGTGGAGATCACGCTGGAGGAAGCAGCCCACGGCACACAACGCGTCTTGGCCTCAGACGGCGAGCGCATCACCGTCAAGATCCCGCCGGGCGTCAAGACCGCTTCCAAAGTCCGGGTAGCCGGAAAAGGAGAGCCGGGCATCGGTGGCGGGCCAGCAGGCAATCTCTACTTGAAAGTGACGGTGGCCAAGCACTCTGTCTTTGAGCGTGAGGGAGACGACCTACATTGTGAAGTGCCGGTCGATCTCTACACCGCTGTCCTGGGTGGAGAAACAGAAGTGCCCACGCTCGACGGGAAGGTGCAGCTAAAAATACCGGCCAGCACACAGGGAGGCAGAACCTTTCGGCTTAGGGGGAAGGGTATGCCCCAAGTGCGCAACCCAGAGAGACGCGGAGACCTATATGCCACGGTGAGAATCACCGTGCCCCGCAAACTCGGCAGAAAGGAACGGGCCCTGTTCAAAGAACTGGCCGACCTGAGAGAGTCAGCATAACGCGCCCTCTGCCGCAACGGACGTAGATCAAGATGGCATCTTGCCTCACAAGACTCTCGCAGATGATGTACATGTTGTCGGGAAATTCTAGAGGAGACCTATTATAGCTCATGGATATCAAGCGCCGTGACTTGCACACAGCGATCCGCATGGCAGTTTTATTGTTGTCTGTGTTGGGGGCGATGGGATGCATCTGTTCGTTTCCCACGCGGGTTATGAAACCAACGGCAACGCCGATTCCCACACCAACGCCCCCGCCGCCGCCTCTCGGCAGGGAGGGTTCATGGGACGCGGAAGAGCAGTTGCTCATTGACCTTTACAAGCGCGTGGGGCCGTCGGTCGTCAGCATCGTGGCGCAGCGAGAGAGCAGCGTTGAGGATACCTCCGGCTCTGGGTTCATTTACGACGACCAAGGGCACGTGGTGACGAATTTCCACGTCGTCGAAGGTGCAGTCAGAGTGGTGGTGACCTTTGCCGACGACACGGAGGCCACGGCCAGCGTCATCGGCACCGATCAGGATAGCGATCTGGCAGTCCTTCGGCTGGCAGATGCCCCTGCCGAACTTCTGAGACCGGTGACGCTGGGCGACTCATCTGAGGTACAGGTGGGCCAGCGGGCGATCGCTATCGGCAACCCCTTCGGCGATTATGAGCAGAGCATGACGGTGGGCATTGTCAGCGCGGTGGGACGGGTGGTGCGGTCTCCCATCAGCCAGTTCTCTAACGCAGAATTGATCCAGACCGACGCGGCCATCAATCCTGGCAACTCGGGCGGGCCGTTGCTCAATTCACAGGGACAGGTCATCGGCGTCAACACGATGATTCGTAGCACGGTGAGACAATCGTCGGGTGTGGGCCTGGCGGTACCGGTGAACAGCGTCAAACGGATCATGCCACACCTCATCGCTCGTGGACGCTTTGCCCATCCCTGGTTGGGCATCACGGGCTGGACCATCGAGTCCTACCTGGTGGAGGCGTTAGACCTGCCGGTGGAGCATGGCGCGTTGGTCAGCGAGGTGGATCCTAATGGTCCATCCAAGAAGGCCGGCATCCGGGGCAGTGATCCAGAGAAAGAGGTGCTGGTCAATATCCCTGGACACCCGGCGCCGGTGCCCGTTGCCACTGGCGGCGACATCATCATCGGCATCGACGATCAGCCGGTGGCCGGCATGGACGACGTCATCACTTATCTGCAAGGCACCGAGGTGGGCCAGACGGTTGCGCTCATAGTCCTGCGCGATGGCAAAGAGATCGACATCTCGGTCGAGCTTGCCGAGCGTCCGTGAAAGCAATAGTCAGGTAGTTAACTGAATTGAGAGAGTTGATTCGATACACACGCTGGCAGGGAGCGGCGGGCATACTGATACTGATGACCCTGGCGCTGGCCTGCTCACTCTCGCCAGTTTCAATTCCCACGGCCACGCCAGTGCCGCCGACGCCGATCGTGGTGGTCGTGACGGCCACCCCCGGCCCGCTGGAGCGGTTGCCGACCTTGAGCCCCGACCAGTTGATAGACGTTGAAGAACAACTCGTCGTCAACGTCTACGATCGGGCAAGCACAGCAGTTGTCCACATCACCAGCCGGGCTTATGTTTACGGCTTCTTCTTTGAGATCGTACCCCAGGAAGGAACAGGTTCCGGTTTCGTCTACGACGCGGCTGGGCACCTCATCACCAATTATCACGTCATTGAGGGAGCCGAGGAGCTGGATGTAACATTGGCCGACGGCACGATGGTTCCCGCACAGGTGGTAGGCGCAGATCCGTACAACGACCTGGCCGTGATCAAGATCGACGTGCCCTCCACCAAGCTGCATCCGGTAGAACTGGGTTCCTCGGCCGACCTGCGGGTGGGACAGCGCGCCATTGCTATCGGCAACCCCTTTGGATTGGAACGCACCTTGACCACAGGGGTGATCAGTTCGTTGGGCCGGGTCATCGAGCGGGAGAACGACCGCCCGCTGGCCCAGGTTATCCAGACCGACGCGGCCATCAACCCGGGCAACTCTGGTGGCCCTCTGCTCAACTCGCTGGGCCAGGTCATCGGCGTCAACACGGCCATCAGGTCACCCAGCGGCGGCTCGGTGGGCATCGGTTTCGCCGTGCCGGTGGACACGGTCAAACGGGTGGTGCCGGAACTCATCGCCAACGGTCTCTACCCACACCCCTGGATAGGCTTCGAAGGACAGGTTTATCGCATCACGCCAGCCTTTGCCGAGGCACTGAATCTGCCGGTGGACAAGGGCTTGCTCGTCGCCCGCATCTATCAGAACAGTCCCGCGCATCGAGCAGGCCTGCGTGGAGCGGATCGGCGCGTCGAGTTGAGACGATATGTGATCCTGGCCGGTGGCGACATTGTGATCGCCATCGACGGCGTTCCACTGGAATCGTCCGATCAGTTGACCATTTACCTGGAGACAGAAAAGCGGCCCGGTGACGAGGTGCTATTGACCATCTGGCGTGACGGAGAAGAGATGACAGTGCCCCTGACGTTAGGCCAGCGCCCGGAGGAGTAAAGAAGCGCGCAACCGTGGGGCGGCTCGCACCGTTGTGGGGCGGGTCGCAAAGACTGTTCATCATATAGACAGGAGGTCAAAATGTTCAGTGAAAAGGATCTGCACGAGCTGATGGACTTTCGCAGTGCCAGCACACCGGTACTCAGCCTGTACCTCAACGTAGATCTGACACAACAGAAGACCGACCAATACAAGCTAAAGCTCCGAAGTTTGCTCAAGAAAGCATCCGGCAAGGCCAGTAGCCAGGATATTTCGGCTATCGAACGGTACTTTGACTTTGAGTTCGACTGGCAGGCAAAGGGTATCGCGGCGTTCTCTTGCCAGGACGAAGGGTTCTGGCGTGTCTATCCCCTGGCCGTGCCGGTAGAGAACCGCGTATACGTCTACAATCGCCCTTACATCAAACCCCTGACGGACGTCCTCGACGCTTTTGGACGCTATGGCGTGATCCTGGTAGACCGGGAGGGTGCACGATTCTACAGGTTCCACCTGGGGGAGTTAGAGGTCGCCACTGGCGTGCTGGGCGAGGAGGTGAAAAGACTCAAGCATGGTGCAGGCTCAGCCTCGGCAGGTCGCCGGGCAGGCGACACGCGGGCCGGGCGGCGCGAGGAGAGCGTGGCCACGCGAAATTTGAAGGACGCGGCCGAATCCGCCACGCAGTTCTTTGAAGGGAGCGGTATCACCCGCCTGGTACTGGGTGGCACCGAGGAAACGGTGGCCCAGTTCCAGGAGTTGCTGCCCAAGGTGACGCAGGCCCAGGTGATCGGCAGCTTTTCTATCAGCACTGACGCTTCAGAGTCAGAAGTACAGGCCCGCAGCACGGAGGTCATTGAATCAGCCGCGCAGAAGCGCGAGGCTAAGCGGGTGGAGCAACTCATCGCCGGCTGGAAGCGCGGTGCTGGCAGTGCCGTGGGCCTGGCGGATACACTGGCCGCATTGCAGGAGGGGCGCGTCGGCGTCTTGCTCGTCTCGGCCGGCTACGAAGCGATCGGCTACCGCTGCCAGAGCTGTCATTATCTCACCCTGAATGGCGAGCACACGGCGTGTGCCCTGTGTGGCGGTACGTTAGAATCTATTCCCGACGTGGTGGATAGCGCTGTGCACCGGGCCTTGAGTCAGAGTGTCGAAGTCGAGATTGTGCGAGATATTGACGAGTTAGACCAAGTGGGTGGCATCGGCGGCATCCTGCGCTACTAGCCGCCGGTCGTTGAACCAGCAAGTGCCAGAGGCGCGACCACCCAGTCGCGCCTCTTGTTCGATCTCTAACAAAACTCTAACTTTCGTCTAATGCAATTCTAATACTCGCCGTGTAAAATAGAGGCAGAGTGTGTTCAAAGACCCAGGATTGTAATGAGGTATTGGTCATGAATCTACAAAAGTTTACCCAGAAAGCGCAAGAAGCAATAGTCCAGGCGCAAACCCTGGCCGGAGACTATAGTCACTCGCAGATCGAGCCACAGCACCTGCTGCTCGCGCTTTTGACCCAGGAGGGCGGTGTCGTGCCGCAAATTATCCAGCGCATCGGCGTCAGCCCGACGTCCCTCCAGAGCGAGCGGGAGGAGAATTTGGCCGGTCGGGCCAGGGCTTACGGCACGACGATGCAGGTCGGCCTTTCGCGGGCGCTCCAGGAGGTGCTGCGCCAGGCAGAAAAAGAAGCCGATGCCATGCGAGACGAGTACGTCTCCACGGAACATCTGCTGCTGGCCCTGACCGACCGGAGAGCGGGCGACGTAGCGGACGCGCTGAATCGCCATGGTGTGACTCGCGATACCATTTTGCAGGCACTGACGGCCATCCGTGGTTCACAGCGTGTGACCGACCCGAACCCGGAGGACAAGTACCAGGCCCTGGAAAAGTATGGCCGCGACTTGACCCAATTGGCCCGGCAAGGCAAACTCGACCCGGTGATCGGGCGCGACGAAGAGATCCGTCGCGTGATACAGATCCTCTCGCGCCGTACAAAGAATAACCCGGTGCTCATCGGCGAGCCAGGCACCGGCAAAACGGCCATCGCCGAGGGATTGGCCCAACGCATCGTGCGCGGCGATGTGCCAGAGGGCATCAAGGACAAGCGGATCGTGGCCCTCGACCTGGGCGCCCTCATCGCCGGAGCCAAATATCGAGGCGAGTTCGAGGACCGGCTGAAGGCGGTTCTCAAAGAGATCGCCGAGTCGGAAGGGCGGGTGATTCTCTTCATTGACGAGCTGCACACCGTCGTCGGTGCGGGAGCGGCCGAAGGCGCTATGGACGCCAGCAACATGCTCAAGCCAATGCTGGCCCGGGGCGAGTTGCACACCGTCGGCGCGACGACGCTGGACGAGTACCGCAAGTACGTCGAAAAGGACGCCGCCCTGGAGCGACGCTTCCAGCCGGTGTATATAGACGAACCGACGGTCGAGGAGACGATCAGCATCCTGCGCGGTCTCAAGGAGCGGTACGAGGTGCACCATGGCGTCCGGATTCAGGACAGCGCCGTCATCGCTGCCGCCACGCTGAGCCATCGCTACATCTCTGACCGCTTCCTACCGGACAAGGCGATCGATCTGGTTGACGAAGCTGCCTCGCACCTCAAGATGGAGATTGACTCCAAACCGGCCGAGCTGGACGAGGTAGACCGGCGGGTCATGCAATTGGAGATCGAACGGGAAGCGCTCAAGAAGGAGAAGGACAAAGCCAGTAAAGAAAGACTGAAGAACCTGGAAAAAGAACTGGCCGACCTGAAAGAACAGAGCGCCGCCCTGGCCGCCCGCTGGCAGCAGGAAAAGGCAGCCATCCAGGAACTGCGAGACACCAAAGAACGCATCGAGGAGGTGCGCCACGAGATCGAGCAGGCGCAGCGCACCTACGACTATCAGCGCGCCTCGGAATTGCAGTACGGCACGCTGGCCCAACTGGACCGCCAGTTGGCCGAGCGGGAAGCGCGGCTTGAGTCTGAGGACGGCGGACGGTTGCTCAAGGAGGAAGTGGACGCCGAAGACGTGGCCGAAATCGTCTCCCAGTGGACCGGCATCCCGGTGTCCAAATTGATAGAGGGCGAGATCGAAAAACTGCTCAAGATGGAAGATCGGCTGCACCGGCGAGTCGTTGGCCAGGACGAGGCCATCGTCGCCGTGGCCAACGCCGTCCGCCGGGCAAGGGCTGGTCTCCAAGACCACAACCGACCCATCGGCAGCTTTCTGTTTCTCGGGCCGACCGGCGTCGGCAAGACAGAGTTGGCGCGGGCGCTGGCCGAATTTCTCTTTGACGACGAGCAGGCCATGGTGCGCATTGACATGGGCGAATACCAGGAAAAGCACACCGTCTCTCGGCTCATCGGCGCCCCGCCGGGCTATGTAGGCTACGACGAAGGCGGCCAACTCACCGAGGCAGTGCGGCGACGACCCTACACCGTGGTGCTCTTTGACGAGATCGAAAAAGCGCACCAGGAGGTGTTCAACGCGCTGCTGCAATTGCTGGACGACGGCCGCCTGACCGACGGCCACGGCCGGACGGTCGATTTCAAGAACACGGTCGTTATCATGACCAGCAACGTCGGCAGCCAGTACATCCGCGACCTGGCCGGGAACGACGCTGCCGTGCGCGAACAGGTGATGCGCGCGCTCAACCAGCAGTTCAGGCCCGAGTTCTTGAACCGTATTGACGAAGTGGTCATCTTTCACAGCCTGACGCGGGAGCACCTGGCGCAGATCGTGGACATCCAGCTAGAGCGACTGCAGGCGCTGCTGGCCGAGCGGCATGTCACGCTCGAACTGACCGGCGATGCCAAGCAGCAACTGGCTGAGGAAGGCTACGATCCGGTCTACGGCGCGCGCCCGCTGAAACGTGTCATCCAACGCCGCGTGCAGGACCCCCTGGCCCTCAAGCTGCTGCAGGGTGATTTCCTGGACGGGGACGCGATCCGGGTGGACGCACGAAACGGACAGTTGACCTTTCAGCGGGAAAACGCC
>Ga0180438_10002292_pt1 | contig 31728 bp, 33 predicted proteins | sample SS_ome_12_FD_132455 | JGI IMG/M metagenome (GOLD analysis project Ga0180438, IMG submission 132455) | Hypersaline lake sediment archaeal communities from the Salton Sea, California, USA - SS_3_D_2 metaG | ecosystem: Environmental > Aquatic > Non-marine Saline and Alkaline > Hypersaline >... | reverse complement strand
TTCGCTGATAGCATCTTGGACGGAATTCCAGGAGGGCAGATATGAATATTTTATTAATCATTATCACTTCCATCTTAATTCTTGTTGGTGGTTCAATTGGTTATCTTTTTAATCTTTTCATTAATGGGCTAAACTGGGAAGAAGAAATAGAGGATGATACCAAACTAAAAAAGCATTCTGCGGTGAATCATTCTATATATCTTTCAATGGATACAACCAACAAAACAGAATTAAAAGATTTAAACAAACAAACAAAAAAAGAAAGGGGATTGATTAAAAGGGATAGAATAGAAAGAATCGAAAAATCTATTTATTCTATATATAATTCTTCTAATGATATAAATAAACCATCTATTAGTGAAAGGGATAAAGAAAGGAATAAAGGTCAGAAAAAAGGGGGAAAGACCAAAGGGGAAAAAGGTCAAGAAAAAGGTATCTCGAATCCATTCCAAGAGTCCCCCAGGGAAAAGGACGTAAAAACCGAAAACTGGCTATTACGTGAAGATCGGTTCTCCGTTCAAGAGTATTCGCCTAATCTGGACAAACTAAAAGATTCAAAGGAAGGGAAATTCCCATATCTGGAAGATCAGAGATTCATATCACCTTGCCCCCACACCACTGAAAAGATAGCAAAGAAACTCAGGCAAGATATTGTTGATTGTTTTGGAGAAAGATAATGACTGTTTTCAGAAATAACCCAGGGCATTCAATTAAGGCTAAAAAGCCAGATACGGTCAAGATGCTCTCCAAAACAAAAAGATGGTCACCACTGAAAGATCATCCTACCCAGGTGGCCCTTTGGAGATCACGCCACAGATTCAATATAGTCCCGGCAGGCCGACGATCAGGAAAAACCGAAATTGTGGGTAAACGAAAACAGGTTTTAAGATTCATGCTTTGCCATGATAAAAGATTTCCACAATTCCATTCTAAATATGAAGATCCAAAATATTTCATAGGGGCACCAACAAGAGACCAGGTAAAAAGGATTTACTGGCAAGATGTGAAAAGTTTGGTTCCTGTTGGTTTTCTCGCTAAGCCACCAAATGAATCCAATTTGGTTTTAACCGGTAAAAATGGTGCTGAACTTCACCTCCTTGGATTGGATAAGCCGGAAAGAATTGAGGGCTCTCCTTGGGACTGGGGCGTTGTTGATGAGATCGGTAACGTTAAAAAGAATGCCTGGCAAGCAAATATCAGACCGGCCCTTTCCGATAGAAAAGGGGGATGCGATTTTATAGGAGTTCCGGAGGGCCGAAACCATTATTATGAGATGTGGAGCAAAGCCAGGGCTGATAAAACCGGAGACTGGGGAGCTTACCACTGGATATCAGCAGACATTCTTGATGAATCAGAGATTGCAGCGGCTAAAGCTGATCTGGATGAATTGGTTTATCTGCAAGAGTATGAAGCATCTTTTGTTAATTTCACAGGGCAATGCTATTACAATTTTGATGAAACCATTCATTGTGGAGCTTTTAAGCAATTCTATAATCCGAAGAAACCGATATCATTTCACTTCGATTTCAATGTGGCCCCAGGGGTAGCGGTTATTGCTCAGGAAATGGGAGCAGACGTATTTAAGGTTGCCCCAGGCAAGACGATTACAGTTGCCATAGGGGAAGTTTATATTCCAAGGAATAGTACCACCCCAAGAGTCTGCCAAAAGCTCATAAAGGATTGGGGACGGCATCAAAGCAATATCATCTGTTATGGGGATGCCACCGGTGGAGCAAAAGGTTCTGCTAAAGTTCGTGGTTCTGACTGGGATTTGATCAAACAGGAATTGATGCCATATATTGGAGATCGATTATATTTCAAAGTTCCGAAAGCCAACCCACAGGAAAGGCAGCGGGTTAATTCGGTGAATAGCCGATTAAAGTCAGCAACTGGTGATGTAAAATTGATGATTGATGGAAAAGAATGCCCTCATCTGGTAAAGGACTTGGAAGGGGTCACTGTGATTGAAGGAGGAGCCGGTGAGATCGATAAAAAAGCAGATCCTAATCTAACCCATATATCTGATGCTTTTGGCTATTATATCCACAGAGAATTTCCTGTTTTCCAATATTGGGGAGCTGATGATATTCAACAAGCAATGCAAAAGATCAAAGGGAGTAATTAAAATGTGTCGAGAACACGTTCATCAAAAAGCGGTTGAGGTTTTCAAGGATATTCTGCATTTAGTGGAATCCCTTAGAGAATCCAAACGGAAAGAGGATCAGGAATTCCAAGGTGATATTCGGTTTATGGTTCGCAAAATGTATGGGTTGAATCACACTTTGAATTATCTGATTTTTGTGGTTAAAGCGGACAATGCCCCATATTGCTTATCAGCCTGGGAGATATCTGCAGCATTTAAGGAACCCGGGGAAGAGTTGTTCTATTTTATTAAATCAAAGATGCTTCTAAACTCCAAAACCAGTTGGATCACTTTTCCCCTCTTTCTCCGGAAACCGATTGTTTGCCAATATGATCACATTGATAATAAGGATTTTGCCTTTTTGGAATCAACTACAGCTTTACAATCCGGTACAGGACTAAACAAACCTATACAAGATCTTACAGGACTAAACAAATCCAAACCGGTTTAAGTAAATCCAAACCGGTCCAAATAATATTTAACAGCTTCACGCATGGGCGTGAAATCTCCGAGGGGTTGGTTTTTCTGCCTTTCAGCCCCTCGGGGATCACCCATAAAGGAGATCAGATGGCGGACGGTGAAAAAATATCACTGAGAGATATAGAAGAGCACAATCAATTGATGCTTTCTATGAAGCAGGTGGTGGAGGAATTAAAGCAGGAGGCCCATGATAAGCGCCTGATGGAAGAACAATCTGGTTTGCTTTTGAAATCGGTTCAAGAATGCCTAAGTTCCATTAAAATTCAAATTGAGAGATTAAAAACTGAGCAGACCGGATTCATCGAAGCCAGACGAGACAGATCATTAAATTGTGATCGAATTCACAATGACCATGAGCAACGACTAAGGGATGTACCAGGAGGCCTCCGATGTAAAGCTAATGAAACCAGGGTGAAGCAGCTTGAAAAAAAGGTGGAAGAAGCGGCCCCTTTAAAAAGGGTGGAGGTGATAGAAACTAAGGTTGATGGATTTACTCCATTGATCTATAAAATTGTTGGTGGGGTGACCGTGATTGCATTGCTTGTCCCACCGATCATATCAGCATTATTTGCTTTTATTGTTAAGCATTTTATCAAGGGGGAATGATGAAAGCTGATTTAGAAGTGATTGATATGATTAAACCGTTTCCTGCTGAGGATATTGTGCTTGCTGCCGATAAACCCGGCCCGAAAATAGTGGTAGCCTGCTGTGCCAGATCAGGAAGCAAATATATAAAGGAATTGCTTAGAAGATTAAAAAAAGATGTGGGCCACGAAAGAATATTGCCAGATGGTATTGTATCATGGATGATAGTTCACCCGCGCCAGATTGAGCAGATAAAAGCTGTATTTGAAAAGGACACCACTTATATCCATTTAGTCAGAAACCCGGTAAAAGTGATTCAATCTTGCTCCAGGCTGCATGTTAGTGAGGGACGAATAGGATATGAGCCCTTTGTTGAATTCTTTCCAGAATATAAAGATCTTTCTCCTTATGAAATAGGAGCATATTACTGGATTGAGTGGAACAAAAGAATTCAAAAGGAATTCAACATTGATTATATTCTGAGGGTAGAGGATATGCAGCAACCTAAGCAAATTCTTGAATTTGCTAAATGGTTTAATCTTGATTTAAATAATTTGGTGGTGTGGGTGGATAAATTGGGAACGAATATTCACACTCATCCATGGAAGGAAGCCGTTGATATTGAATTAAATGGTTTATTCAGCATGGAAAAGTTATTGAAGGTTAATCCGGTGGCCTATCATGATTTAAAGCGGAATGCTTTAGAATATGGTTATCAAATTTAGGAGGTAATATGCTTGATATAGATACAGAGACCATGTTAGGGGGAGAATTGGTGATATTTCCCTGTGTTTGGCAAGAAACCTGTGATGAATATAGTGATCAATGCAATATAGATTGTGAGTATTATAAACCCGATATTAAACAACCAGAAAGGAGTTCATAATGAGGGATGTTTCAGAAAAGGAATATAGAGCAAGGTGGGATGCCGAAACTCTGGCCCAGGCTAAGGAGATCGAATCAGATCCAAACCGATTAGCCCAGGCAAAAACAGCGGCACAGCAAATGGCTGATGATGAAGCAAAGAAAACAAAGCATTTAAGGCAGGTTGCTGGCAGATCTCCCAGGAGTCAGCAAGCAGGGAATCCAAAGCCAAGGACTAACCGCCAATCGACCAGAAAAGGGCAAGGAGCGAATCCATATAATGTTTTTCAAAAAATTTAAGTGGAGAAAAAAATGCCTATTGTAAGTTCAGAAATACTTGAAGATAGTCAACAGGCGGATGGTAGGCGGCTAATCACAGAAAAGCATACAGATTCAAATGGAGTAGACCACAAAATAGTCTATATAGTGAATGCTGGAGTTGATGTTTCTGTGGCATCACGGTTCTTAGCAAGACCTATAGTAATACCAAAACGGTCATCTGGCTAAAGGATGGGGCAGCAGAATCGAATTACTCATTTACCAATAGAATCACTACTCTTGCTGGAAGAAAAGAGGACCGGCCAATATTAATCAAAGTTAGAGAGAATGTTCACGGAAACTAATAAAAATAATTAAAGGAGAAGTTATGAAAAAGTTATTTATCATTTTGGGTTTTATTTTTCTTTTGGCTTTCAATTTATGGGGGGCTAGTTCGGTTAAACTCCAAGATACTGATGGAAGACCCAGGGGAATAAAGATTAAAAATGACGGTTCACAGGACGTCAATGTGCAGGACCAGACCACAAGAGTCATCGCTTTACGATTCTCTAAAATTGATAATTTAACGGATGGATTGGCCGAAATTCCCACAGTAGGGGCTTATACGATTGTTATGAAGGCGGGGCATTCAATCGCTCCAGGAGACCATATTTCGGTTATCTATGATGATACCACAAGTGAAGATCCCCATCCACATTATTTTACCCCTGATGTGGTTTCCGTGGCGACGAATACCCTTACCTTGGATGAACCGGTTCCATATGCATTCCCTTTGGATTCTATTGTTTATTCAAGCCTGCAAAATATGAATGTAGATGGCTCCTCCACTCCCCAAATTTATCAATTGACGAATGCCTTTTCTGCCGCTGCAGATCTGACGCAATTGGTAATCCACATCACAGATGCAACGGCTATGGATGATGGGACTTTTGGTGGTATTGCCGCTTTGACCCGGGGAATGGTCTTCAGAAAGAAGTTTGCTGATAATCATTATGAAAACATCTTTAACGTTAAGACAAATGGTGAATTAGGTATTCTGTCTGGACCAAATGGAAAAGTGTATGACACAAAAGCCCCTTCTGGAATATATGGTATCACCATAAAGATTTCATTTGCTGGTCAATCTGAATACGGGGTGGCTGTTCGGCTTTTAACCGGAGAAAGCATCCAAATGCTTATTCAGGATGATTTGACCGATTTAACCAAAGTATCTGCGATGGCTCAAGGCCATTTCACTGATTAAAGAATTAAAAAAAGGAGAGAATTATGAGATTTAAAAGTTTAGTTATTTTGGCATTGATTTTTTGTTTTTTCAATTTAAATGGCGCTTTTGCCGCATCTGCTGTGAAATTATTTGATCAGGATGGTCGACCACGGGGGATCCTTATGGATGATAGTGGTGGAATATCTGGAGCCACCACAGATGAGTTTGGAATTAAAGCATCTTTTCTTGGTGATAATATTTTCCGTGGTGCCCCTATTATGATTTCATCTGAACACCATGAAATCCATTGCGGCGATTCATACGAGGCCACCCATAATACCACTTTAGGTAATGGCGCTTCAATTAAATATTTAATCATTGTTCCTGATTCTGGAGTAATTGATACTGAAAATTCAGGGAAAGACCAAACAAAAAAGATATGGCATTTTCTGGAACATGTTGAATCAGAAAGTGAATTATCGGTGGCGATATATGAGGCAGCAGATAGGGTGGCTGGGACCGCTATTTCATCTTTTAATCGAGATCGAAATAGTGGGAATACTGATACTTTGAATATAAGCCATACTCCAACAGGGGGGACAACTGATGGCTCCTTAATATGGGGGCCTTGGCGGGTCGGATCAGGTCGGACTACCCCAGGAACGAGAGGTAGAGTTGCTGAGTTCATTTTAAAAAGTAATACAAAATATATCATTTTATTAACGAATGAGACCACCTCCGATAATAACGTGAATATTGAATTTGATTATTACGTTCACCCGGGCGTTTAATTAGGAGAAAAAAATGAAATTGAATCGAGAGGAAATAAAAGCAGTTCATGCTGATTATAGGCAGAATCTTGCTTTGTGGAAGATCTATATGGCTGCTTTTGAGGGCATTGAAGCAATCGTCAAAGGGGGCTATATTCAGCAGCATGAAAGGGAACCCCAGGCGGCATACGAAAGGAGAATTGCTGATTTATATTCCTTTGGTTATTCTAAATCGGTCTGTGGAATATTCACTTATCATTTGATGAGTAAACCTCCTCAAGGCAGAAAGCTCCAGGCATTGGAGAATGACGATTTTTGGCAGATGTTTTTCAAGGATGCTAATTTGTATGGTGATGGATATGATCCCACCATGGCCAATATTGCCCTTAATGCTTCGATTCAAGGGCATATGGGTATTCTTGTGGATAAATCCCCTACTCAGTTTAAAACGCTCAAAGAACAGAAAGATGCTAAGGTCTATCCATATATTGCCACGTATCATCCTCCGGCTATTCTGGATTGGAAGTTTGCCAAGGATGAAAACCACCGCCCTTACCTGGCATATTTGAAATTGTTGGATGAAGACGGCAGGTATAGAATTTGGACTGATCAAGAGTGGGCCATCTTTGAACTCGTGGATGATCAAGGTAGACCAGAAGGACCAAATGTAAATATTGTTTCTCTTACCTCCGGGGCTACATCTCAAACAATCAGCGGGGCTAAACCTGCCCCGAATTCAAAACCGATTCCGGTTACGGTTCCATCAATGGGCGGGGAAGAAGTAGAATCCATAGCGGAAGGTGATAATTCATTGGGATTCGTTCCCTTTCTATGGCTTTATAACCTGAAAACAACTAAGCAGGGCATCGGAGAAAGCGATTTAAGCGAAATCGCAAGGATAGATATCTCCTTGGTTAAAAACGCAAGCCAAATCGAAGAAGTGATCAATTACGCGGCATTCCCAATGATGATGAAAGCTCGAAGGGATGCTGACCCGAAAAAGGCGAATGTTGATGCCCCTGATGAGGTGAGTGTTCAGGCTGTTCTTGAGTATGATCCGGAATATCCAGAATCAAAGCCGGAATGGCTCACACCAGAAGTAGAATCGGCTATCAATTCCATTTTGAAGCATATGCAATACAAGGTTGGGGAGATCTATAGAGCGGCTAATATCGGTGGGCTCGCCGGAACTGAAATATCCACCACGGCTAAATCAGGGGTGGCATTGAAATCAGAATTTCAAATTCTCAATTCTACGTTGGTCAGTAAAGCCATGAACCTTGAAAAAGCGGAAAACAAGATTCTTGAATATTGGCTGAAATGGCAGAATGAATGGGAGAAAATGAAAGACGAGGTGAACTTCGGTCGATCCAAATCATTTAATGTGGAGGACGTTGCCGCAGATCTTGAAAATGCCCTGACCTCCCAAACCATTGTGAAATCAAAAACCTTTAATGGCTTGATTCAGAAGCAGACTGCAAAACAGGTTTTGCCCAGCATGAGTGAGGAAGACCAGGATGCCGTTGACGCTGAAATTGATGAATATATTGAATCCATGCCGGAATTCGGGCAGGATACCCCACCGGATATTGAACAGGCTGATGATGAAACAAAAGTGGTAATCCAGGAAGGCATGGAAACCGAAACTGAATAATTGGAGATAAGCCATGGTGACCAAAGGTGATGTGAATGCAGCCGCTCAAGACTCAGACGAGTGGTTAAGGAAAAAGCAAAAGCTGCATATCTCCATGATTCAGAATTCCACCAAGAAACTTCAAAAGGATATTCTAAATTCATTGAATGTTCTTAAAATGGATCCAAATGGGAAACTTGATGGAATAAAAGCCAACCTGGGAACGCTGCAGACTTTACAGAAGAAAGTTGAGCAGATGTTTTACAAGGATTTCAATAATCACACCAGAAAAATTGTCCGTGATTTTAAATCAGCTCAGGCGCAGATAGAAAAGAATTATAAAATGGTTGGGGAAGCAGCCAAGTTCACCAATGTTGATCAGGAAATGATGTCTGTTCTTCGTGATGGATATTATAAGGATTATCTGGCCATTGGGGAATCCGCCAAACAGAAAGTTATTCAATCAATGTATGATAATGTGATTGGTGGGGGCTCCTTTAGTGATTTGGAGAATCAGATCAGGCAGAGTATCTTGGGATCTGCAGCAAAAGGGGTGGTGGGTGCTTCCCTGGCGAGTTATGCCACCCTATATGCTCGAGATATGATTATGAATTATCATAACGAGGTGAATATGAAAAAGGCTGAAGATCTCGGCATTGAATTATTCACCTACATGGGCACCATAATGGCTCGTTCACGGGATTTCTGCCGCCGCCGGGTAGGTAACACTTATTCCAAGAAAGAGATTAATTCATGGAAATTTAAATGGAAGGGAAAGAGTGGCCCGGCCATGACCCATCGAGGGGGATACAATTGCCGGCATCATTGGCAACCAGTCAGGAAAGAATGGCTTAATGAAAAGGATATCTTTGGTATTGATAAATTGAGTTCTCTGGATAAAGACGGAAATCCTATCAGACCTAAGCCACCTAAAGTGAAGCCACCTAAGCCACCTAAAGTGAAGCCAGGGGTTAAATCAACCGATGATCTTGATTTTGCATATAGAGTAAAAGATAAGGATTACGTTTACAATCCATTGAAGCAGGAGTTCGAGACTCCCAAAAGACCAAAAACCCCTTTAATGGCTGAAACTCTCGATCAGCAAAACTATACTAAAATTTTGCAGCAGGCGGCTGATAATAATGTGAGCAATATCACCCCTATGAAAGTACCTTTATCACGTTTAAAGACTATCAGAACTTCTTTGGTAAAGGAAAGAATTGATGAATTCGCCAATAATTTCACTGTTAAGAAATTCAATAAAGGGGGAAAGCCTTTAGCCTATCAGCTGCCCAATGGTGATCTTGTTTTGGTGAATGGAAATCATAGAATAGTGGCTGCTATGTTGGCTGGTAAAACAGAAATGAATATCAGCGTGAAAGTGATGACGGCCAGACCGAAAGTGAAGCCACCGAAGCCCAAACCAAAACCAAAACCTAAACCCAAAGTACCAAAAGTGGTTGGCAAGGGAACTATTCCAGAAGCCCCAACTGTTAAGACGATTGAAAAGGAATTAAGAAATCTTAATCAATCTCCTGAATATATGGCTTTGAAAAAGGAAGGGGAGGAAGTAAAGAAGAAGGTTGCTGCCGTTAAACAGAAAAGGGAGAAAGCGGCTGCTATTCTGAATAAGGATCCTGATAGTGATAAGGCCTATGCTGCTTATTCAAAAACCATTTCAGAATTATCAGCAGCAATGCGCCGGCAAGCTGAAATTAAGGATGAAATGAAACTGATGCGAGCCAGGAAAGTAAAGGCCTTGATTCAAACTCCTGATGCAACCGGAAAAATGAAAATAGTGTTTGGCGGAAAGATGACCAAGGCCACTAAAAATAATATTAATAAAATGAATCAGTTTGTGGAGGAAATGTATCATCCTGATGTTTTGAAAAAGATACCAACTCAAACAGTTTATTTTAAAAAGGGAATTCGGGCGTATCATCAAGGAAAGTATGATTTGCATATTGGCAATACTAAGGGGATTGCCACTTATATTCATGAGTTTAGTCATGCTGTTGAAAAGAATATCAGTGGGCTGGTTGCTAAATCAAAGAAATTCTTGAAAAAGAGGGCGGCTGGTCAACCACCTACTGAAATCTATAAAGGAAGTGGGGAGATAGGCTGGAAAGATGGGTTCTTCGATCATTATTGTGGAAAGCATTATAATTTCAATGCTACCGAATTGATTTCAATGGGAGTTCAACAAATGTATCAGAATCCCTACGGATTCCTAAAACAAGACCCTGAATATTTTGATTATATTCTCAAGGTTATATGGGGGAAAGTATGATTGAAATAAAATCATTATTGGGAAATTTTGTGATCACAAATGGTGAACTTGATTCAGATAACCCAACAATCAAAAAGGTATTTAATGATGCCCAGTCAATTGAAGTTGATCCGGCGCAGGGTGATCCTGATTTAGTGATAGGGAAAAGGATGATAGCTGTTTTGGGGAATGCCACCATTTTAGGGTATATCAATCAACAGAAAAATCCTGACACAACTTATTAAATAGAAAAAGGGGGCCGAAGCCCCCTCTATCTTTTTTATGTTGGATTGATTAACAGAATGTTTGGAGTTTTGAGTGAATAAGTTTAGGTGCCATGAATTCCATAAAAACAGTCTTACGGGTACCATTGTGATAATTATTGATGGTGGCTTCTTCCTGCTCAAAGTTAAAGGTAACATGGATATCTTTGTCCATGCATTGAATGGAGAGGATTGTTTCAGTTTTTTCATGCCCTCTATAAAGGTTTTCGTTAATGATACGGTCGATGTTTTTGTCTGTGATTGATTTGATTCTGTTGAGTTCCATGTCGTTTCCCCTTTGTTTTTGTTGTTATTGTTTCGATCTGTTAAGGATAATATACCACCTTAATTATTATGTCACGAAAAAAAGTGACATTTATTTAAATTATTTTTAGGAGGGACTATGCAGCATTTTATTCCAGATCAAAGAATTTTTAAACCACAGGAAATCTTTCCACCGCATATTATCAAGCAGCATTTGCGGGAAGGTGATTGGATAGATCCCCAAATATGGCGCCTGATGGACTCCAGGGTTCTATGGACGGCTGAGCAATTAAGAAAGCTTTTTGGTCCTATGATCGTCAACGATTATATGTGGGGCGGGGTTTTTGATGATCGTGGGTATAGGGATCCCATGACCTTAATCGATCACGCATATTATAAGGAAAGTGGGGAAATTAGGGCATCTTGGTCATCTTTCACCAGCCAGCATTGCTCTGGCCGGGCATTGGATAGTTCGTTTAAAAATATTTTGGCAGTTGATGTCAGGTCATATATAATTAGCAACCAGAATAAGGAGGAGTTTAAGTATATCACTGCAATTGAAAAGGAGGTATCATGGTTTCATTTTGATGTCAGAAATTTCAAGGCAGGAGATGCAAGATTTTTTTTATTTTAATCCTTTTTAAATTAAGACCGGCGGCTTACTTCTGAATAGAATGACCCGTCAAAATTTTAACGATCCGAATGGACAAGGAGTACAAAAATGGCACTAGTATTAGTAACTGATTCAGAAACAAATGCACCGAAGATGACCGAAGATCAAAAGATTGTTTATTATGACGATCAGGATCCCGACAAGAAAGAATTGCCGCTTGATCCGGCCGCCATGTATGTGAAAATCGGTGATCTTGGAAGGCAAAACAAAGTTGACCGTGATAAATATAAGAATCTCCGGGACACTTACGCCGACTTTAAAGATATTGAGAATATTTCCGAATGGAAAGAAAATGCTGATAAAGCTCTGGCCACCGTTGAAAACTTCAACGACAAGGACTGGATGAAAGCCGACAAAGTTGAAAAGCTCAAGGCCGACATGAAAGATTCTTATGATGCCAAATTGAGTGCTAAAGACGCCATCCTGGCGGATACCCTGAAAAGCCATGCAAATGAACTTGCTGGGAAAGACGGACAGATCAGGACTTTAATGGTTAGCAATAAATTTGCATCAAGCCCGTATTTTATTGGTGAGAAAAAGAAAACCATTTTGAATCCAGATATCGCTGAATCTTACTTCGGTAAGCATTTTAAGGTAGAGGACGATGATGGGGAGTCTGTTCTCAGGGCATATCATGCAAATGGTGAACCAATCATTTCAAAGGTCAATCCGGGTGAACCAGCGGGCTTCAATGAAGCAATGGGGATCATTCTTGACGAATATCCTGGTCGTGATGAAATTATGACTGCTCCCGGGTCTGGATCAGGTGGCCAAGGTGGAAAAGGAAATGCCGGTGATGGGGATGATCTCACATCACTAAAACAGCAACACAAAAAGGCTTTGGAAAACGGTCAGACTCAACTTGCTATAACCCTAAAGAATAAAATATTTACTTTAGAGCAAGCGGGCCGGTAAGAGTCTTTTTGTCCATTTAAGGAGAAACAAAAATGGCTAATGTAAATGCAGCGGGTACCTCTTGGAATTGTCCGAATTATACCGGTGAGCTTTATTTGATCGGTGCAAACCAAACTCCGTTTCTTAATATGATTGGTGGGCTCCAGGGCGCAGGAATCAGAACCGTATCGTCTTTTGAATTCCCTTTGGCGCAGCCCTATGCCCTTGAAGCGGCGAGCCAGCCAGCTATCACAGAAACGGCTTCCCTGACTGCTCCCACCCCGTGGACTTATGTTCGTGGTCAGGATACAAATACCTGCCAGATTTTCCAGCGGGCGGTATCTATTTCATACGCCAAGCAGTCTGTGCCTGGCTCCATCGTAGCGGATGCCACCACCGGACTGGTAGATATGAATGAAAATCAGCCTGTCCAGAATGAAAAAGATTTTCAGATTGCAGCCCATCTGCGTCAGATTGCCGTCAATTCTGATTACACTTTTCTAAACGGTGCTTATCAGAAAGTAACCAGTGCAGGCGTTGCTGCCAAAACCAGGGGAATCATTACCGCCTGTTCTACAAATACCGTGGATGCTTCAAATACGGCCCTGTCCAGAAATATGTTCAACGAACTGATCAGGAATATGGCTTCAAACGGGGCAGAATTCAGAAACCCGGTGATCTTTGTGAATGCTTTTAACAAACAGCAGATCACTGAGATTTACGGATACGCCCCTGAAGACCGGAATATCGGTGGCATGAATATTAAACAGATTGAAACTGATTTTGCTCAGTTTGGGGTGATTTGGGCTCCGAATGTCCCAGCCTCAACTCTGTTGGTAGCAGACCTTGATGTTTGTCACCCCGTATTCCTGCCGGTACCTGGTAAAGGTGTTCTTTTCTATGAAGAGCTTGCCAAAACCGGTGCTTCTGAACGCGGCCAGATTTATGGTCAGCTTGGTCTTGATTATGGCCCTGAAGAATTCCATGGTAAAATCACGAACCTGACCACTTCCCTTTAATAAGGGATTACCCGGGATCTGATACTTTAACCTTTTAAAGGGAGAATGACCATGGCAAACGAGGACTATAAAAAAGAACGGAAGTTCATGGAAACCAACCCTGCTATTTATCCAGAGCAAAGGAATTATTTTAAAGCTCTGAACAGACATCTGCAGGTGAGCGGGGTCTGGTCGACTACCACTACTTCAACGACCAGTTCCACTTCATCAACTTCATCAACTTCATCAACCACCACTTCAACTACCGCTTAATGGTGGCTTAATTTAACCATTCATAAGAAAGGCAGAAAATTATGAAACGGAATAATCCAAAAGTGAATGAAAAACAGGAGTTCAGGTTTTATAAATCGAACCTGGCCAAAGTAGTTTGGGATCCTGATAACAACCGGGCATTGGCCGATTTTGAAGGCGGATCTTTCACAACTGATGATATCAGAGTAGCAAAGATTCTGCTGGATAAAGGTTATCCTCAAATTCCCGTTGATGCGACTGAACCTCCGGATGTTTTAGTTTATATTCCTGGGGATTCCATCAATACGGAAGGGGCCAACCCTGATGATATTAAAGTTGGCGCCCACCGGGGAATCAATGAAAAGAAAGGGGTAAATGTCCCGGTTGTTCAGGAAGGCTCCACCATTTAAAGGGAGAAAGTCATGGCGACTTATTGCACAGATCAGGACCTGTTGACCTATAGAAGCAATATTCTTGACCTTGGCGTTGATGATTGGGAAAAACAGCGGCTTGAAGCATTTGATGTGATTAACCGGATGCTGGTTGCTCGCTGGTATAATCAAGCAGCCAAGGTTCAAGGGGTTGATCCTACTTTGACGCTATTTGATCCCACAAAGGTTGAGGATGGGGCGTTGACTCGTCTTGAATGTTATAAAACCTTAGAATTCGCTTATATGATTCTCATGAAAGATTGCCCTGAACCAGATGGCTTTGAAAGGAATATGGATTTGTTTGCTAAACTATTCGGCAACGAATTCGATACTATCATTGGTATGGGGCTTTCATATGATTAAAATGATTCCGGCGCAATTGAGTATGATGAATATAAGATGAATGCTCCAAGGCGTTTGTCAAGGGCGTAAAATGGCTGGCAAGATCACATTAACAATTGATGGCTTAGCAGGAATCAAACAAAAAGCAAAGGCCCTGGAAAACACGGCTTTTGCTCGCCCTATGATGGGTGATATTGGTTTCTTTGCTATGCGCCAGATTAAGGCCAGAACCATTTTAGGGGAAGATGTGGATGGTGTTGATTTTAAGCCATATAACCCCTTTTATGCCAAAGAGAGGGCCAAGGATGGGTATCAAGTAAACTTTGTTGATTTGACCCGTACTGGCTCTATGCTGTCCGCCATGACGGCTGAGTATGACCGGAATTCCGTTGATATCTTTTTTATGAATACAACCGACTCCTCCGGGGCAAGAAATCCGGAGAAAGCCTTTTTTCTGAATGAGGATCGAGAGTTCTTTGCTCTGAATCAGGATGATATAAAAGGCATAATGAAAATTGTAAGATCATATTATCAAAAACTCATTGATTCAAAAGGGTAAAGATTATGGCTGAGAATAGTAAGAGAGAGCAAATCATAACCGCTGATTATAATCTAATCACGGCAGTTCCTGCTGTGGAAACCGCTCAAAGAGTGATGCCGGATTATACCAGCTTAAAGTGCTATGCTCAAACACAATTTCCTGTTTCTGCCGTTGTCGGAAGAATGCCCACCCCATTAGAAAAGTTTAGTGATCGTCGAGTAAATGTTGATCAAATTATATCAGAATTGAAAACGGATATCTTTGTGTATTTGCAAGTAAATTCAGATATGGATTCCATGATTAGTAATGTAGCTGATGATTGCTGGGCTGCTCTATATCAAGACCAAACCCGGGACGGATTATGCATCGAGACCACCCTTGAATTAAATGAGAAGGTGAATCTGTGGAAACCTTTTGCTGCTTTCCAGATCACCGCCATTCACAAATATGTCCATGATACAGGAGGAATTTAAATGACTATTCCGCATAGCACGAGTTTATATGTTCCTGCGGGCAGGGGAATTATGTATGTGGGGCCTTGGGTTGGAACCACGCCCCCTACTTATCCCACAGCATATGAAGCCGGGTCGCTCGGTGATTTTGTCGACATCGGTAATGCTCCGTCTTTCGAGATTGAGCCGGCTACTGAAAACAGACCCCATTATTCAAGCAGGGAAGGAATCAATCTCAAAGATCTGAATCCTATCACCACCCTTGAATATTCTCTCAATTTTACCCTGGATGAAGTGGCAGCTTCCAACCTGAATATGTTTTTGCTCGGTACTTTGGATGAAGCCACCAGAACAATTGCTGGTATGCAGGGAGCGGACAAAGAATATGCCATTATCTTTGTTTCAAATAACCCCATTGGCCCACAGTCAATCGCCTTTTTCAGGAGAACGACGATTAAGCCGAATGGTCCAATGCAATTAATCGGTGATGAATATCTAACCATGTCTTATCTGGCGGAGGGGCTTGCTGATACTGCAAATCATGCATCCAGCCCGTACTTCGATTATAAGATGATCACCACGACAACCACCAGCACCACAACAACAACTGCTTAAAATAGGATAGGGACGGACAAAGATGGCAAGAAAAGTAAAGACCGTTAAAATAGAACTTGATGATGGGAGTACGAAAGATTTTACAATCAAGGAATTGTCCATTCAGGACATACTTGATTTAAGCCAGCAAAATGCTTTCTTTACGCAATCTGCGACTCCTGATGCCAAGAAATCCCAAAACGGAGAGGACCCGGCTGATACCGAAGCAGAAAAAGGACTTATGGAGGATCTGACTCAGTACGGGGCTACCATTTCTGAAATCATGGCAAAAATTTGTGATTTTCAATTAGTTGATCTTAAACCCCTGGCACCTTCCGATGTCGCAGAATTGTACGATGGTTTTAAGGAGGTGAACGCGACTTTTTTAGGAGTACTGGAAAAACTAAAAATTCCGGAAATGGTCAGCAAAACAATTCAAAAGCATATGAGCAACTTTTCAAAGATGCTTGCCATCTTATAGAAGCAGGACATACGAACGTCCTTTCCTATGGCTATAGTTTTTTTGTTATGGCTTTGAATGAGCATCAATTCATCAAAAACGATAACAGAAAGGATATGGCCATAGCTTTTAGAGTGGCCCGATTAGCAGACGACCGAAAGTGGGGTCAGTTTATGAAAAGGAGATAATGAATGGCTACCGAGAATATGAATATCAAGGTGACCTTCCAAAATGCTGCTAAACGGGGTCTTCAAAACCTGAACTCCGATTTAGGGAAGATAGGGAAAGGCGCCCAAAAATCAGCCAAGGGGTTAAACAATATGTATACCCAATTGGCTGGTGTTGCATCACTCTTAGCTGGTGGGGCTTTATTCGGTAATGCAATAAAAACTTTTGCTGATTTCGACGATAATATGAGGGCAGCAGGAGCCGTTACATCTGCCACAGCGGAAGAACTGGAGCATATGACGGAAGTGGCAAAAAAGATGGGGGCTGAAACCCGATATACTGCCTCCAATGCCGCTGAAGCCCTCCGATTTCTTGGAATGGCTGGTTTTGAAGCAGCAGAAGCAGCAGAAGCCCTACCAGGTGTTTTAAATCTTGCCGCCGCTGGTGCTCTGGAATTAGGGGATGCAGCAGATATTGCCACGAATGTTTTGAGTGCTTTTGGATTGGAAGTGGGTAATCTTGAAAGAGTTAATGATGTTCTGGCGAAAACTTTTACCTCATCTAATACCAATTTAATTGAAATTGGTGAATCATTTAAATATGTGGGCTCCCTTTCAAAAGGTGTTGGGGGTGACTTCGAAGATCTATTAGCCACTATTGGTAAACTCGGTGATGCCGGTCAAAAAGGATCCTTAGCAGGAACTAATCTCAAAAACGCAATAGGCGCTTTACTTGCTCCAACAGCCAAAGAAGCAGAAGCAATGGCAAAACTGGGAGCCAGGATTGGTCAGACGACTTTACGAGTAAAGGATTCTGAGGGTGATTTCATAGGATTTGTTGAAGTCATTAAACAATTGGAAGCCGCCGGGCTCTCCGGTGACGAAGCATTGGCAGCATTTGGGGAAAGGGCCGGCCCAGCATTACAGGCTTTGGTCAATCAGGGATCACAGGGGCTGGAAGATTTAATTAAAGAATTAAGGGCAGCGGGGGGAACCTCTAAAGAAATTGCTGATCAGATGGAAGCAGGACTTGGTGGTCAACTTAGGAAAACCGCTTCTGTAATTGAATCATTTAAAATTCAACTTGGGGAAGCCTTTGGCCCCGAGGTAACTATCGTTTTATCCACGTTTAGGGATTGGATAAGGGCTATCACCGATGCTGTAAAGCAAATGCAGGAGAATGGCAATCTCCAGGGATGGGGCGAAGGGGTTATCGAGATCTTCGACTTTATGATTACCGGTCTTACCCGAATTTATAACGGATTGTCCGCCATTTCATCATTAGCCATCGCAGCCGGGGGACTCATCACGGGTCAGTTTGATCTTGCTAAAGCTGCTATGGATGGTTTTGTTAAGGATATAAATAATCTGTATGGAACTGCGGAAGATCCTTTAGCAGAATCAGGGGGCAAAGTAGTCAGAGCCATCACAAAAGAAATGAGATCCGAGCTTGAAAAATCGGTGGAGGATACCGGGCCAATCGGAAAAGGGACTAAAAAGGTCGGTGATAAAATTGTTAAAAATATAGTTCCTGCCGCCAGCATAGAATCCATCTTGAAAGCATCTCTGATAAAAATCAATGCCGCCCTGGCTACCGAATCTGCCAAACTTGAAGCAGATTACGAAAATAAACTGATCTCATTATCCGATTATTATGACCGCAGATTATCCATTGTGGCTCAAAAGATCGAAGCTGAGAGAAAGATTTTAGAACAACAATTGGCAGCCTCGAATGATCCTGATAAAAAGGCTGCTTTGAATGCCAAATTATTCGCCCTGGATCAGGCCTACCAAACTGAAAAAATTAAACTTGCCCAGGAAGCTAAGACAGACCAGGATAAACTTGATGCTGATCTTTTGAAATCAAAAGAAAAACTAAATAAATTGAAATTGAATGCCGATAAGGCCTTACAAGATCAACAACAACGTCTTCGAGTAGAAGGTCAAACTGCTATAGAAGCAGATTTTCAAAAAGAAATAAGTGATCTGCAGAATAAGCAAAACCAGGAAATGCAGATCGTTAAAAAATTTCATGAAGAACAGCTTCAAGCCCTCCGTGATAGAAAGGCATCAGAGGCTGAAATTGAAGCGGCCACCCAGGCTGAAAAAGATGCCATTGCCGAACAATCCAGATTACAAACACTTGAAAAAGAACAGCAAGCTGCTGATCAGGCTTTGAAATTACAGGAATATCGTCTTAATAATTTCAAAACAATAGCACAGGGAACCGCTGATGTATTCACCAAATTATATCAAATGACCGGAGAAAAGAATAAAGAGTTATTTTATATAGCCAAAGCAGCTGCCCTTGCTGAGGCCACAATAAATATAGCTGCTGCTATAACAAAGGCTTTGCCAAATATTCCATTAGCCATAGCAACTGGCGCAATGGGGGCTGTCCAATTAGCAACGATTGCTTCAACAGGATTGGCTGATGGTGGTGAAGTTCCCGGGTATTCTCCTCACGCGAAAGCTGATAATATTGGAATTATGGCGACCGCCGGTGAATTTATGCAACCAGTTTCTGCCGTTGATTATTATGGCAAAGGAGTAATGGAAGCGATCAGGCGTAAATCAATTCCACGAGGGGCCTTTGCTGGATATGCTACCGGTGGATTAATCGCAAAGGGAAGGCAGAATCGTTTTGCTGATGGTGGATTGGTGAGTTCTGGTGCTCAGATGCCAGGGCAGCGCGGAAATGGATCAACTGAAATTACAATGATCAACGTTTCAGATCCAAGAGAATTAGATCAATATCTATCATCTGCCAGCGGTCAAAATGCAGTACTAAATGTGATCAATTCAAAATCAGAGGCTGTGAAACGAATCCTCAGAAGTTAGGAGAAATAATATGGCAACCGTGGTAAATGATTATTTCATGCTAAAGCCAGATTGGGCAAATATTGTTTCTTTGAAAAGGAAGTGGCACACCTCTTTACAGATTGGATTGACCAATAGAGAAAAGAGATCTGCTATTCTTTCATGGCCCAGGCGGACGCTAAGCTACTCTGTAAGCGCCGTTAAATATTCAGATATGGCTTACGTCAAGAAAAAGCTCCACCGCAATATACCGAATATTTGGGGCTGTCCTATATGGCCAAATGAAATGCACCTGACTTCAGCCGCCTTGGTAGCTGATTCTACTTTTCAAGTTGATTCCACTGAATATATGGATCTTGAAATTGGTGGTGAATTCACCATCATGACGGATAAAGATACCTATGAAATTTTAACAGTGGATTCTTTCACGGGAACAACTATCACTTCTGTTGAAAATTGCTTATATGCCTGGGGAATCAATGCCAAAGTTTACCCTATCTTAAAAGCAAGAATTAGGTCAAGTCAAAAATTCGGAAATATGACCAACCGAATGTCTGAAATTCAAATGGAATTCATGGAAGAGTTTGACCAGGGCATCACAAGAAATACCCCATCAATCAGCCATTATCCAACATTCAGAGATTACCCGGTTTTGAATACTCCTCCAAACTGGGCAAATGAATTAATCGGTGATCAATGGCATAATTCAGATCTGCTTCAATATTATGGATTGGCCACCTCCTGGACTCATCAAGATAATACAGAAATCAAATTTGAAGCGGTCTATATGCCTGATGAAAAACAGGTGATTAAGCGGTTAACAGATTTCTTTGATTATCATAAAGGAAGATGGGGAGCTTTTTGGAGACCTTCATGGGTTGATGATTTAAAGATCACTGATGCTATTTCATCAAGTGATGTGACCCTTACAATCGAAGATATCGATTTTGATGATTATTGGCTTTATACCAAGGGTGGCACCTGGATGATTATGCTTTTTCCAGATGGCACGCAGATTGAAATGGGAGTTTTGAGGGCCACCGGGACAACGATAACTTTCAATAAGCCGATTGGTAAAGATGTTTCGCTTGCTGAATTGCCAGGCATCAAGATTTGCTTTTTGAATCTTTGCCGATTTAATCAAGATGAATTAGAAGTTCAATATGTGACTGATAGCCTGGGTGATATTCAAATGAATTTCAATACCATTTCCCAGGAAGCCCCCAGCCCGACGACCACCTCAACAACGACGACCACAACTTCATCAACGACGACCACGACCTCCACAACTTCATCAACGACCTCCACGACTTCATCATCATCAACCACGACTTCAACTTCATCATCAACATCAACCACAACTTCATCAACCACCGTTACGGGCTCCACATCGACGACCTCAACGACTCATACTTATACGGCTTCCACGACTTCAACTTCATCAACCACCGTTACGGGCTCCACAACGACTTCATCATCGACGACTTCAACTTCATCAACCACCGTTACGGGTTCCACGACTTCAACTTCATCATCAACATCAACATCAACATCAACAACATCAACAACCGGATTGCCGGGAAATATGCTTGTTGAAGTCACCATTCCGGCAAGTTCGGTGGACAGCACTCTTTCCAATTATCCGTTATATGTTGATTTGAGTGATATGCCTGACCCATTTTTTAGTGTGGTCACCTCCGATGGCGGGGATATTAGATGCTATTCAGATATTTCAAAAACGACCGAAATAGCAAGAGAAGTGGTTACGATTGATACTTCTGCTAAAACCGGTCAATTGCATATGAAAGTTCCTTCGGTTTCATCATCCACAGATACCAAAGTTTATGTTTATGTTGATGGATTAGGAACTGAGCCGGCAACAAATGCTACCTATGGGCGTGATGCCGTTTGGGCTGATTATGCTGCGGTCTTTCATATGGAGCAAAGGCGCCCAACTTCGGTTGATGATGATTTTACCGGAGATAACGGAGATCCCCCTGATCCCGTTTTATGGAGATCGGCAGGTCATGATCTTGAAACAACGGGCTATTCTGTCGAGATTAATAATAATAAATTGAGGGCGACTGTCCCAAATGATTCCAATGATTTCACTTCTGAAATTAGATCAAATTTTATTTTAAGTGGTAATTTTGATATTCAAATTGATTATGCCAAGGTATCAAGTGATGCCCCATCCTCTGGTAGAAGTTATCCGGCATCATTAGTTTTGACTGATTTTGTATCTTGGATTGGTATTCGATTGACCCATGAAACAGATGATTCCCAGGATGTGTGGGTAGGGGGAACCGGGGTACTCACAGATACCGGGGCAGGGGAAACATTCACTTCTGGTAAATTTAGAATAAAACGATCAGGATCCGATTTTACTCTCTGGTATTGGAATGGATCTGATTGGACTTGGAAAGGATCTGCTGGGGGGAAAATTTACAGCGGTTCTTCCATTGGGTCAAATGATGTTGACGTCAGGATTGAATGCAATGGTGATATTGATGGCGGTTCAGTTACCGATTTTGATAATTTCACGATTACTACAGGCACGATTGAATGGCCTCCAGTTGCAATTGATTCAACTGGAAATCATAATCACGGAGTATCAGCCGGTTCAAATATGACTGAATCTGATATGGTGACTGCTCAGATTGGGGACGGATTTGATCTTGATGGATCAAATGATACTTTTGATTGCGATAATCTTAATACCCTTGATAATCTATTCGCCGGCGGGGGAACTTTTCAATGCTGGTTTGACTGTGATGTTTTATCTTTTAATAGAATCTATCACAAAGCCAATTCTTCAAATCTGGAAGGCCATTTTATTGGACTCAGAACAAGTGATCCTTATATTCAGTTTCAGCAGGATTTTACCACATCGTTCGGTAGATGGAGAATGGATGGGGAATATGTTTCAGCCGGGACTACCTACAAATTAGATTTAACTTATAACAGTGATTCAGATACGAATAATCCCCTCTTTTATTTAGATGGGGTGAATCGATCAGCCACCGAAAGTGATACCCCATCTGGATCAGCTGAGGACGATTCTGATCATGAACTTTCATTAGGGGCAAACAAGGTAGGAAGTGGTGCTTATTTTGATGGGGTTCTTGATGAGATCAGATTCAGGGAAGATATTTTAAGTGCTGATTGGATTGATGTTGAATTCCAAAATCAGGATAATCCCAGCTCCTTTTATTCAGTTAAAGATGTGGCTTTAATTTCTACGACCACGACCACGACCACAACTTCAACGACTTCAACTACCGCATCAACTTCAACCACATCGACTTCAACCACATCGACTTCAACCACATCGACTTCAACAACGGTTGCTGGCATCACGGGCTTATATGCGATCACCATTCCATCAAGTAAGGTGGATAGCACTCTTTCCAATTATCCGTTATATGTTGATTTGAGTGATATGCCTGATTCTTTCTATGATATCGTTACGGAAGATGGCGGGGATATTAGATGTTATAGCGATGCTTCTTTAACGACTGAATTAGCAAGAGAAGTGGTCACGCTTGATACCACCGCAAAAACTGGTGAATTACATATCAAGGTCCCATCTGTTTCGTCATCTGCGGATACTACCGTTTATGTTTTTGTTAATGGATTAGATACTGAGCCTGCAGTGACCGCAACCTATGGTAGAAATGCTGTTTGGTCTAATTATGCCGTCGTTTGCCATATGGAACCAGTATTTCCGGAAACGGATGATGATTTTACCGGAACAAATGGTGATGCCCCTGATTCTGATAGGTGGGCATCGGATGGGGATGTAGACATCCAAGCAAATAAATTGTTCACTACTACGGGCGGTGCAAGTTTATACGGCAGTGTCCTTTCCAATTTTGTACTTTCCGGTGATTTTGATATTCGGGTTGATTGGGAAATGCCGACGATGACCACTACTGAGAAGTGGTATACCTTTATGGTTGTCGCTGATTCTTCTGGACGATATAACCGGATTAATAGGGAATACATATCTGGCTTAAATCGATATAGGCATGCTTCTTATAATGGAACCACATGGTATACCGAGGGGTCTGCTGTTACTACTTCTGATGAATCAGGAAAATTTAGAATAGTAAGGACTTCTGGAGTTGTTAGTGTTTATTATTGGGGAGGATCGAGTTGGACTCTCCTTTCCACAGCATCCTCCTGGAATACTACCACAAATGTCACGGTTCAATTAGCATGTATTTCTACCGTTACCCAAACAGTTGAAGCAAATTTTGATAATTTTGAGGTTTATTCGGGAACTCCTGTTTGGGATCTGCCGGAGCTTTTGGATTCAACCGGAAATGGGAATGATGGGGCATCTTCTGGAACAATGAATTCATATGATATCGTTGCTGCTAAGATAGAAAATGGTATTGATTTTGATGGGACTGACGATTATATATCCTTTGGTTCTGATTCTTCCTTAGATGTTTCCACAGGAGTTGCCCAGGCCTGGATAAATTTGGATACAATGCCATCCTCTGATTATTATGCCATTCTTGGTAAAGATAATGCCGGCACAAATCCCTATGATTTTGTTATAGGGGTAGACGATGCCTTGGGAGATGTGACGGACAATCATCTTTTTGGTAGAGTTTCAAATGGATCAGGAGTGGGGACTTTTCTTGAAACAATCAGCCCGGTCAGCGCATTGACTGATTATAAAGTTGATGTGAAATTTGGAACCGGAGGGTGCGCCCTTTATTTAAATGGGGCTTTGCAAGATAGTGCTTCTGAAACAGGTGGACTATCCAACTCCAGTGCAAATTTAACTGCCTCAACTTTATATGGTTCTTCCAGATATTTAGACGGGGTTATTGATGAAATCAGGGTATGTACTCAGGCTTTATCTGCTGATTGGATTTCTACCGAATATGATAACCAGAATGACCCCTCAAATTTCTATTCAATTGTAGATATGAATGCAACGACTACAACAACCGTTTAAGGAGAAAGCATGAAAAACGTATCACAAGATTTTATAGATTCAGAGGAAGCAATCCAAAGGGAGCCAGCAGAGCTTTTCCATATTTGGAGAAATGATGATTCTCAGCATTGGTATTTGACGAGTGGAGATGCTCCTTTAACTTATGATGGAAATGAATATTCTCCAGGGACTTTGAAAAGGGGTCAGGTCACTTATAATTCTACTCTTGATGTTTCCATTGTTCAGGTTGATGCTCCCTCTTTGCTTGATCCGGTGGTTGAGTATATTGCTCAGAATCCAATAGAAATAATGTGGATTTCAATTGCTAAGATTCACCGGCAGGATTTGACCGAAGTAGATATCATTTTTGTTGGCCAAATAAAGGAAATAAATTTTAAGGGGATTCATGGGGCATGCCAATGTGTTGGTTTTGAACATTTCCTGAAAAAATCTATTCCGTTATGGCGCTATCAATTAACTTGCAATCATGCTGTATTTGATTCCAAATGCGCCTTAACAAAAGCCAGCTATGCAGTGAATACCATTATCAGTTTGGATATCACAAAAAAGGAATTAATTTCGTCGGCTTTTGGAATGTTTGATGATGGGTATTTCATTGGGGGCGAGATTGTTTTTGGAAATGAATCGAGATCGATTATTGCCCATGAAGGAAATACGGTATATCTGATGTACCCTTTTATCGAATTGGAAACAGCAGATATTGTTGACGCCTATCCTGGCTGCGATGGCAGAGCCACGACTTGTCGGGATACTTTTGATAATATTGACAACTATCTTGGATTCCCTTTTATTCCTATTGAGAATCCAGCAATCAGGGTATCATGGTGATTTATGGAATACTTTTTTGAAGATCAGGAAAATAAACAGAATTTGATTCAGATTATGACTGAATGGTTGGATACTCCTTTTAGGCATAAAACTTGCGTAAAAGGAATGGGCTGTGATTGTATCCATTTTGTTGGTGGGGTCTTGGCAGAACTTGGGCTTTGTGTGGTTAAGCGGGTGGAGCTGCCAGACTATCCAAAAGACTATCATTTGCACAATACCAAGGAATTACTTGCGGAAGGATTGGAACGGGAATTTAACGTAGAAAAATTGCGTTTAACCGATAAATTAATCACGGGTGATATTATCCTTTCTCATTATGGAAAGGCTTCTGGCCACGCTGGCTTATTTCATGATGGATATGTTTATCAGGCATTGAATAGAATAGGGGTAAAAAGAATTCGATTCACAGACCCCAAATTTCGGGCGCAAATGAAATTCGCCTATAGACTCCTTAAAGATCAGCAAAAGGGCTCTACTCAATGATTACCGATTGATTCACAAGGGTAATAAAATAATAAAGGAGATATCATGAGTTTAGGTGCACTTGTAGGCGGGGTAGCAGGCGGATTTGTTGGATTTTTCGTTGGTGGTCCGATGGGGGCTGTTTATGGGGCTTCTATCGGTTTTGCTGGGGGAATGATGCTTGACCCCGTTATGCCAGATTTACCAACTACTGGTCTTCCCAGCCCTGAAGAGCAGGTGATGACCTCGACGATCGGTGATCCAGTAAAAGACCTTTGCGGGACAGCTAAAATTACCGGGCATCTTTTGGCTTATGGGGCTGAAAGAAATGAAGCCATTTATTCTGATTCTGCCGGAGGGGGAGGAAAGGGGAGCGAGCCCGAACCTCAAATTGTGGGTTATAACTATTATATGAGTTGGGCTGTTGGAATTTGCGTTGGCCCAATTGATACCATTTATACCATTTATAAAAATAATGATATTGTGTGGGAGAATGATTCAGGGCTTGATATTCCAGCCAGCGGGGGAGTGGAAACAATTACTCTGGAAGGGATGGGATCTTGTACCTTTTATTTTGGGACGGATGATCAGGAAGCGAATGCAAATTATGGATCAATTCTTCCTGATGATACTTTGAATTCCCCCATGCGTCATTTTTGTTGGTGCTTTTTTGATGATTGCCATATTGGAGAATATAATCGAACTCCAACTATGAAATTTGTAGTCAGAAGGCAACCCTCCGTCACTCTGCCGGATGAATCAGCTGTAAGCCAGGCTTTTGATTCAAATCCAATGCATGCTATTTGGTATATTTTGAATAATCTTTGCCAGCTTGACGAAACTTGGTTAAATGAATCAGAATTTGAAGAAGTGGCTGACGTTCTCCTTTTGGAAGGCCGGGGAATTTCAATGTTAATAGATCGAGATCAAACTGCCCTTGATTATATTCAGGTAATCAATCAACATATTGACGGAATTTTGAGATATGGATCCGATGCCCAATTTCATCCTAAATTAATAAGAGACGATTATGATATTGCCACCATTCCAACATTGGATGAAGTTGATTGTCTGGATGATCCTTCTTTTACCCGAAAAAGTTGGATTGATACCCTGAATGAAACTAAAGTTCAATATACGGAAATCAAGACAATTCGTCCACCGGTTATCGTTTCTGAAAATGGTGGATACGCCCCAGGATATGGCATTGCTTATAGCCCAACCCTTGGTGGGAGCTTAGGCAGATTTGTGGTCGTCAGCATGAAAACTAGTATTGTTCGATATTCAGATGATGGTGGGGTCACTTGGGTGGATACCTCAAATAATGCTCCCGCGGAATCAATTGAATGGATTCCAGAACTTGGCGGATTCATTTGCACCTATAGTCATTCAATTGGATTTTCTGCTGACGGAATTAATTGGACGCAATCAAATTCATGTCATGAATATGATTATGTTAATGGATCAGAGATCTGTTATAGCGAACGGACAGGATTGGTTTGGGTAGTGAGTCAGCGAGGGGGCGGTTCTACTAAATGCCATACCACTTCTAATGGAACGGTTCTTAATGTTGAAACTGATATTATCGGCTATTATCATCAATGTGATGGTGGTTGTTCTGCTGGATTAAAAGATTATTTCTTTTCACCAAATTACAATCATACATTTCAATGCATTGAGCCAGATACTCACATGAATTCATGGGGGCCGGCAAGTCAATCTCCTGGCTCATTAGATAAATACCCAAGAAAAAGACTTCTTTCAAATGGAAACAATATCCTGATTTATTCCGGTTGCTATAATAGGCAAGAACTTGGCTGGGCTGCAAATGTTGGGCCGGAGGATATTCCGGTTGCCTGGAGCATTGGTACTTTTGGATATGGAAAATTTGCTGTATTTAATCCCAATACATCACTTGATGGAACCACTTTTCCAATGTATTATTCAACCGATGGGGCTGAATATAAGGATATGGAAGCAGGATTGTCAATAAGAAGTATTTGGGAAGATTGCGCAATTGGTAAAGATCGAGTGGTTACTATTCAAAGAAGTGATACTGGTCTTTGCAGAATAAGCAAGTTTAGTTAAGGGGGGGAGGAATAAAATGGCTATTGATTTTCAGCAATCAATATCAGATCCGATTTCACAAGATGTTGGGAATAAGGTTCTTCAAGATCGGACAGTCGTGAAAACGATTAAACTTGGTTTATTCACCACAAATAAAAATGCTGTATGGGCGGCAAATCAGCAATTAAGGAAAGAATCATATCCTTTAGCAATGGTTAACATTCCGGTTAATCGAAATCTCTTTAGATTGCAAGTAGGGGATGTTTTCAAATGGAGTTATTCAAAATACGGAATATCGAATATGGTTCTCCGGGTGCTACATATTGAGGAGGATTCTCTTGATACCGAAAATATCACCATTCATTGCATTGAAGATTTCTTTGCTGCCGTTTCGGCGATCAGTCAAGACGATTATACCGATCCTGATGATAATCAGATAGCCCCGCCGGATTATACGGTTAATCCTCTGGAAAGTATTAGAGTGGTGGAAGCCCCTTATGTCCTTTCACCCAACTCAACTCAACTTATCCCAATGGCTGGGAAAAACAGTGATTATTTAACCGGCTTTAACGTTTATATGAGTATCGATGATGGGGATTCCTATACCTTTCTATCTAATTCGCTCAATTTGGCAGCACATGGGACTTTAGAAGTGGCATATCCGATTACTGGGACGCTTGATGATGGCGAAGACGGGATTTTGGTAAATTTCACGGAAGGACAAGAAAGAATTGAATCAGCGGGGATGGGGGCTGTTTTAGCCGGCGAAAGCAATTTGGTATATATCAATGACGAGCTTTTATCATTCACAACTATTACTCCTATCTCCGGAGTTCAATATCGATTGACCGGAATTATCAGAAACAGATACGGAACTGAAAAGGAGCATCATTCAGGCTTAGCTGATGTTTATTTTGTTAGCAAATCCGCTGGGATGATCAGTCATTCTGAGATCATTTATGGGGCTGATAGAAAGTTCAAACTGGTCCCCTATAATGGAAAGCAAACAGGGGATATAGCAGAAGCCACTGCCATTGATTTAACTATTGCTGCTGAATCATCAACTCCATATAGACCAACGAATTTTGATTGCAATGGGGTATCCTATGCCAGCCGATACACAAGCGGGGGAAATTGCGTTCTGACCTGGACTCCAAGAAAAAGAGGGGAAGGGGCTGGTATTGGATTACCTGGGGTGGTTTTGCCGGAGACTGATCGAGAGGGGTATTTTGAGATTGAGGTTTGGGTTTCATCCGTTTTGGTCAGAACCCAATCAGCAATTAATTCCACTACCTGGACTTATACAAATGCCATGAATGTTGCCGATAATGGTACCCCGGCAGATGAAATAACTTTTAAGATTTCCAATTATCTTGAATCGGGTGGTATCACTTATGAATCAGATCAAACAACAGTAATAACCAAAAAATCATTTTAAAGGAGAAAGCAGATGACGACTGACAAATATGGATTGCATACGATTGATTATTCTGTTCAGGGATGGGATACCATTATGTCCGGTGATATGGAAACGATTGACGATGTGCTCCATACCAATTTGCTGGCCACCCTGGGGGAAACGGTAAGTCAATATGATGCCGTTGGTATTTTCATTGGAGAAACTAAATATAAAAAGGCTCAAGATGGGACCCATGATGTCCCTGCCCTGGGGCTTGCTTTGGTATCTGGTGTTTTAAATGATGAAATTAATGTTCAAAGGGTAGGGCCGGTCACGAATGGTAGCTGGTCTTGGACTCCAGGGAGAGCTGTCTATCTTTCAGCATCTGTGGCAGGAGGGCTTACGCATACCCGGGGAAGGCAATATATGGGAACTGCCATATCATCCACAACTATTATTTTATCAGGAACAATTGAACGGCATGCTTTATTGACCACTACAACTACAGTTTGAGCCAAAATTAAAATGGCGGTGTATCATGATTAATAAATACTAGAAGTATTACGTTAAAAGGAGGTTTGATTTTGGAAAAGTTTAATGAACACGCATTCAGGGTAAAGTTCAGAGCTTTCTTTGCTGTTCTTGGGTTCCTATTCGCAATGGGATTTGTCTTTGTGGCAGTCTTGAGTGAGGAAGCCCAGGGCTCAAAGTTTACTGGCACCATTCTTGGATTTATGACTGGAACTTTGGTGACCTTGATTTTCACTTATTATTTTGGTAGTTCTGAATCCCCAGGGCAGACCCCAACAGAGCAGACCCCAAAAGTGGAGCCTGAACCTGAACCTGAATTAACCAATTATGGAGCAAGGCCAGTCGCTGGGACTGGGTCAACTATAACTCATGAAATGGAGGATGAAGAAAATGAGATTTAAAAGAAATCATTTTCAAGCAGTTTTGGTTTTGGTTTTGGCTTTTATGTTAGCCAGTTGTGCCGCTCAGAAAGGAGGTAAATCTCTTTCTGAGATGTCGGATAAAGAAAAATCGGTGATCATGATGGATATTTACAATCAACAGTTCACCGATTATATGACAAAAACCGGATATACCAAAATTGGTGATAAATGGGAAAAGACGGGGGAGATTATTGACTTCACCGAAGATCAAAAGGATATCATGCGAAAGAAAAAAGAGATCCTGACGAACGTTTATCCATTGATCACCCTCTATGATTCTTATGTGGCGAATAATCGTCAAATAGACCTTGCGACCGAACAGCAGATTTTTGCTTTGCTGGATGAACTGGTTAAATTGGTCGATTAGAAAAGAGGTGATTATGGTAGATGCAGTTCTTGAAATAGCAAAAATGCTTTTAACCGCTTATTTTTCTTATGCCCGATTAAACGGAGCAACCGACGAAGAAATTGAGCGAATTTATTCTCAGGTCAAGGCATCATTCAAAACGAATACGCCTGATCAATTAGAGGATATTGAATAACCCATAACCCATAAGGGGGGGGGGGGTTCAATCCCCTTTATAACATCACCTGGCTTTTAGCCAGAAAGGAAAGAAAATGTCAAGTAAAATTATTGAGTACGCCCCTCAAGGCAAACGGCCCACCGTAGCAATTCTGACAAATTTCATGGATTTCAACCCCGGTTATTCCCTTTCAGGAATCGTCATTGATCAAGCCCATATGCTGGCTAAAAACGGTCATAGGGTTCTGATCTTTGTTTCTGAGCAATACAACGATAATTATGAAGTGGATAGTGGTCTTGCTGATCTGCAGGTCCGATTCTCTCAGATTGAAGTATTGAAGAAAACCAAATTTATCCATTTAACCGACTATACCAAAAAAGCAGCCATGTCGGATGATCACCGGATTGCTGCCAAAGAAGCAGGGGAAATCTTTGCCGATATCTTTAAACAGGAAAAAGTTGAATTCGTTTTCACTCATGATTTCGTTTTCACCGGTTGGAATCTCCCATTTGCCGAGGCTATCAAATATACGCATAATAGTCTGGTTAATGCTAAAAAGACGAAAGTGAAGTGGTTCCATTGGATTCATTCTGTACCCAGTGCCAATCGTGATTGGTGGCAGTTGGAAGCCTACGGGCAAAATCATTCTTTGGTATTCCCCAACAAGACGGAAATCATGCGGGTGGCCGAATCCTACAGAACGACCGCCAATCGGGTAAATGTGATTCCGCATATCAAGGATATTAGAAATTGGTATGATTTTGGCAAGGAATCCACCGAATTGATTGATAACTTCCCGGCAATCATGAATGCTGAAATTATCCAGGTTTACCCGTGTTCTACGGATAGAATGAGCGCAAAGCAACTTGACCTTGTTTTTAAAATCTTTGCTCATATGAAATTGTCCGGCAGAAAGAATGTATTTTTGATCATTGCCAATCAATGGGCTACTGGTCGCCAGCGCCAGGAAGATGTTGATGCTTATATTGAAAATGCGGAAAGTATTGGCCTGATCAATACCAAAGACTTCCTTTTCACTTCCAAATGGCCAGGGTTTGAAAAAGGGATTGGTAAAAGGATGCTTAGAGAATTACAATTGCTCTCCGATGTTTTCATTTTCCCAACTCGGGAAGAATCTTTTG
>Ga0180438_10002291_pt1 | contig 31747 bp, 21 predicted proteins | sample SS_ome_12_FD_132455 | JGI IMG/M metagenome (GOLD analysis project Ga0180438, IMG submission 132455) | Hypersaline lake sediment archaeal communities from the Salton Sea, California, USA - SS_3_D_2 metaG | ecosystem: Environmental > Aquatic > Non-marine Saline and Alkaline > Hypersaline >... | reverse complement strand
TCAGTTCCTCCTCCGCAGGCTGGGTCTTGTCGGTCAGGGTGACGATCAGACGCTCGTCACCGACGAGTTGGGCTTCGTATGCCGCCCGCCCGCTCGCGCAGAAACTCCCGGCATAGACCGCGTCCCCTGCTCGTTTGACCTGCCGCTGGCTCTGGCCAGTGAGCATCGACTCGTCGACGAGGATCTGGCCCTCGCCGACCACCAACCCATCGACCAGGAGCTGGTCGCCCGGCCCTGCCACCAGGATGTCCCCCCGCACGACGTCGCTGGGGTCGAGGCTCCGGGCCTTGCCCTCACGGATCACCGTGGCCTGGAGCCGGGCCGCCTCCTCGATCTCTTTCAGCCTCCTGCGGGCCAGCATCTCCTGGACGACGTTGATGGTGGTGTTGAGGGCCATCACCCCCAGGCTTACGAGGGCGTCGAGGTACCGACCGAGGAGGAGCTGGATGATAGCCAGGCCTGACAGGCTGAGCGTAAAGAGGCTGAAAAAGCTCGCCCGCCAGATCTCACGGGGCGAGCGAGGTGGATTGAAGACAAGGGTATTGTCCTGGCCTTCCAGTTTGCGGGCGGCGGCCTCTTCCTCGGACAGGCCCTGCAGGTCGAGCAGCGCGTCGGCTGATAGCGGCTGCGGTCTGAGCGGGGGGGGGGCTGTCGGCTGCCGGCGCAGGCGGTTGAGCAGAAGGGCGACGACGGCGGCGATGGCGGCAATGGCCGCCAGGGCCACGCTCACCCAAACCACAGGGTTGATCCTCCGTCGCCGTTCCTCTTCGTCCACAGTAATTCCCTACGCCACCTAGCCCCTGTCTGCTTCTGGCCCCCGGCTCCGCCCGACCAGCTCCCAGCCCTGGGTGATCAGCCCGACCTGGGCGATCCCCAGCCAGACCAGCACCAGTGAAAGGCCGAGGCGCAGCCAACCCAGCCACCTGGGCAGGCCGTCGCGCACCGTGTTCACCAGGGCTTGCAGGTCGGCCACAACTTGTTGGTATTGGACCAGGACCGGACCAGCATCATTCAGGCTTGCCACGACCTGTCCGATCTCGGCTGCCATCTGGTCAAAATCTCCGGTGAGCGTCTCCAGGTTGGCGCCAGCGGCGGCAATTCCCTGCTCTGCCGTTCCCAGCGCGTTGGGGATGCCGTCCAGGCTGTCGGCTACCTCGGCCAAGCCCTGGTGCAGCGGCACCTCGGGGTTGTACCTGTCGGTCCCCAGCAGGGGGATCACGGTGATAAAGCCCAGGATGTCGTCCACCAATTTGGCGCTGGTGGCAGCCGAGCGCAGGGTTTCCTGGGTGTGCCCAATGGTGGCGGGCAGTTGCTCGCCCAGAAAATCGGCCAGGCTGTCGATGGTTGGCACCGTGTCCCCGATGGCTTGACCGACGTCGGCCATGGTGGTTTCCAGGGCTTCCACCGTGCTGGTGGCCTGGGTGAGCGAGGTTTCGACCAGGGCCAGGCCGTCCGCCGTGGCCGTCAGGGCGCGATCGATCACGTCCAGTTGCTTGCTTGCAGCCGACTCGATGCTATCCTGGATCTGGCCCAGCGCGACGAGGGCCACGAGGCAAAAGACCAGGCCGGCGATCCCGGCAACCACCAGCGCAATGCCGGCGATGCGAATGAGTGTGTCTTTCATGGCCTTACCTCTCTGAAGGCTAGAACAGCCCGGCTGGCTTGCTCAGCCTGTGGCAATGCTGTCGATGCATGTCAGTCGGGCACACCGGTGCCGCACGCGCCGGACGTACACGGTTTCTGCATGTGTGGTCCGGTGCATCCCCTAATTCGCTTGCGAGTGCGTTTCAGGCCGTGTCCTCTTTGGGGCTGGTCAAGCGGTGGACCTGCTTGCGCGTGCCGCTGCGGATGGCCTCGGCATGCCGGTGGGGACCCGCCAGCCAGGCGCCGAGGACGATCAGCAATCCAACGATCAGTACCAGGACCGTTTGGACGATGAGGCCCTGGGTGACAATGCCCCAGATCTCCTCGGCCACGGCTCGTGCGTTGGCGTCGGTTACGACGCCAAGGATCAACGGCCGCAGCAGCGCGTACAGCACTAGCGACAGTGCCATGGTGATAGCCACGCCTACCCCGATCCACAGCACGGTCTTTCGCCGCCACAGCGATACGAGCCAGGCGATCACAAAGGTAAGAACAGCCAGCAAGGGCAACAGGATGCCCAGGACGTCGAGGGTGCCCACGACCTGTTGGATCGATGCCAGCGTTCCGCTGCTAAACAGGACAAACTGGCCCTGCTCGCCTTCGAAGGATAGACCCAGGCTCCCCAGGCCCAATTGATCCTCGACAAAGCGGAAGAGGTCGCTGAGATCGAGGGTGGCCTGACCGTCTCTGATGTAGAGCAGGGAGCCCTCTCCCCGGAGAACGCCGACCAATGCGCCGTGCACGGCCCGGTTGACCCCCACCCAGACGCCGTTGAATTGCTCGGTCTCGACGGCAGCGGCGATGGCATCGCGCACCAGGCCCTGGATCACGTAGGCCAGGGGGCCACTATAGGGCTTCAAGTTCTCGGGCAGGGCCTCGTTGGCCAGTCCCTCGATGTCTATGGCGCTGTCCAACTCTCGCACAACGACACTGCTGACGGCCTCCGCCACGATCTGACTCTTGCTGAGCGGCCCGACGGCGGCCACCCAGCCATCGGTGTTCAGGACCGTGTACCTGGCCCAGAAGGCCATGTTTCCTACCAGGAGCACGAGGCAGCCCAGCACGATCAACAGACCTACGGCCACACGGCGCCAGGGGCGGCGCAGTGTCTCCTTCTCCTTCTCGCCCTCGGCGACCTGGCGCCGCAGTTGGGCTACCTCCGCCTGGAGCTCTTCGACGTCGGCACTTGTCGCCGGCCTCTGCTCCTTGGTGTCCCCAGGAAACTCCTGGGCTTCTGATGTTCTGGGTTCATCTGTCATTTCGTCCCTCCTCCGGACATGGGTTTGGTGGAGATGCAATCGATCGCCTGGCGCTGGCCTGCAAGGCGCCTGTTCTGGGGCCGGCATCGATGATTTCCCCAGTTACCTCCGACTGGGCGTCCAGGACCTGAGCCTCAGATCTGAAACGCCTCGCGTACGCTGGGGGTGAGCAGGTAGATAAGGATGACCAGCGGCACAGCAGCCGAAAGCAGGGGCAGCCACACGGTCGTGCCATTGATGATGTTGATCACGGCCGTGACCAGCGAGATCGCGGAGGCTACCAGGCCGAGCCACCAGGCCCAACGTTTCAACTGCAGCGCGCCAAGGGCGACGGCGATCTGCAAGACCGGCCCGATCATCATCAGCAGGGCGGCGATGATGCGTGCGGCGCCCACTGCGATTGCGCCGGTCAGGGTGGTAAAGATGAAGCCGCTGTCAAGCAACACAAAGGTAGGGCCACACAAACCGATGATGCCGCTGACCAGGAGCAGAAACGCCAGGATGTTGACACCAGTGGGGATCCGCCTCGACATTGTCACTTCCTCTTTATGTAAGACTGGACCAGCCTGCACGGCTGGTCCAGTCCTGGTTTACAGGGCTCCGGTCTACTCCTGCTCCGTCTCGGCTGGAACAGGCGGCGGTTCGTCGGCTAGCTGGCCGGCTTCCTCAGGCTCTAGCGGGATGATGAGCCACAGGAGCAGGTAGGCCAGGATGCCACCGCCGACCACCAGGCCGAACAGCACAAAGAGCGCGCGGACGACGGTGGGATCGATGCCAAAATAGTGGCCCAGCCCACCACAGACGCCGGCGAACCATCGATCAGTTCTCGACCGGTAGAGACGTTTGACATTGGTTGACATTTCGGACCTCCTTGGGGCCCTGGCAGACAACGTCACCCAAGGCTGCCATTCCCCTTGCCGCTCCTATTGCCGGGCCATGATGCGGCGCATCTCGGCTTCCTCGTCCTTGATCACATCACCGCTGACGTCAAAGGTCACGCTGTAGACCGTGCCGGTGAACTCGAAGGGCGAGTGGTAGAACGGTGCCACCGGGGCGCCGGGATCGGCGCCGACGGTGATGCCACCAGTCAGGCCCAGGCTGAGCGGCGTGGTGTACGGGAATTCGGCCTGCCCCACGAGCACCCCGTCGATGTATAGCTGGGCGCGACCCGGCGTGCCCTTGCCATTGGCGATGTCGGGCGGGCCAGTGACCTCGAACTCGAAGCGCAGCTCGTGGCGGCCGGCCGGCACCGGCGCGCCGGATTGTACGTGCAGGTAGTCGCGGGCGACATAGTTGTGCACGTATTGCAGCTTGCTGTCCTTCACGTAGAGGGAGTAACCGCCGTCGGTGCCGCCGAAGGAGACCAGGGCGCCTTCGGCACCATCCTCCGGGATTTCGACATCGGCCGTAATTGAGTGGGTGCGGTTCAGCAGGCGTGGCCCGGCGTTAAAGGGCACGGCCTGGGTGTGCGGATAGAAGGTGTAGCTGGTGCGGTCCTTGGCGATCTGGGGGCGCTCCTCGGCAAAGCGCTGGGTGCCGCGCCCGTCAACGGGCAGCACGTTGTACTTGCCGGCCTCGACATACCACTGGCCGATCATTTCGATCAGCTTGGCGCGATTCTCGGCGGCGACGTCGTGGTTCTCCGCGAAATCCTCGGCGACGTGGTACAGCTCCCAGTGTTTGGCGTCCAGCTCGGTCAGTTTCTCGGCAGGGATGGGCGCGCCAAAGAAGGCGCCCGCCTCGGTGAACGAGGGCCCGGGCCAGGGACAGACGGCGCGCCAGCCGTCGTGATACAGGGAGCGATGGCCCATCATCTCGAAGTATTGGGTGTGGCGCTTGGATGCGGTCAATGGATCCTCGAAGGTGTGGGCAAAGCTGACGCCCTCAATGGGCGACTGGGTGACGCCCTTGATGCTGGTCGGCGGCTCGATGCCCAGCACGTCGAGCACGGTGGGCACCATGTCGATGGCGTGGGTGTATTGGGAGCGAACCTGCCCCCTGGCCTGGATGCCCTTGGGGTAGTGGACGAAGAACGGGTCGCTGATCCCACCGCGATAGGTCTCGCGTTTCCAGCGGCGGAATGGCGTGTTGCCCGCCCAGGTCCAGCCCCAGGCATAGTGGTTGAAGGTGTTCGGCCCACCCAGCTCGTCGACCTGCTTCAGGTTCTCCTCCAGCGACTCGGGCACGTTGTTGAAGAAGAGGTTCTCGTTGACCGAGCCGGTGGGGCCGCCCTCGGAGCTGGCGCCGTTGTCAGAGATGACCATGATCAGGGTATTATCGAACTCGTCGATTTTCTTCAGGAAATCGATCAGGCGGCCGATGTGATGGTCGGTGTGCTCCAGGAAGCCAGCAAAGACTTCCATCATGCGGGCGTACAGCTCTTGCGCCTCCGGCGAGAGCGAGTCCCACTTGGGCACGTCGGGGTCGTGGCGGGAGAGTTCGGCGTCGGCGGGGACAATGCCCAGATCTTTCTGGCGGGCAAAGACCTTCTGGCGATAGGCCTCCCAGCCATCGTCGAACTGGCCCTTGTACTTGTCGGACCATTCCTTGGGCACGTGATGGGGGGCGTGCATGGCCCCGGTGCAGAAATACATGAAGAAGGGCTTGTTGGGTGCCACCTGCTTGGCGTCGGCGATAAAGCTGATGGCCTTGTCTACCAGGTCCTCTGTAACGTGATAACCGTCCTCGGGTGTCCTGGGCGGTTCCACCTGGTGGTTGTCGTAGACCAGTTCGGGGTAGTACTGGTGGGTCTCGCCGCCGAGAAAGCCATAGTAGCGCTCAAAGCCACGGCCCAGCGGCCAGCGGTCGTAGGGGCCTGCTGCCGAGATCTGGTCGGCGGGGGTCAGGTGCCACTTGCCGATGGCGTAGGTGTTGTAGCCGTGCTGCAGCAGGATCTCGGACAGAAAGCCGTTCTCAAAGGGGATGTAGCCATTGGCGCCGGGGTAGCCGGTCGAGGCCTCGGTGATGCAGGCCATGGCGTTGGAGTGATGGTTGCGTCCGGTCAGGATGCAGGTGCGGGTGGGCGAACAGAGTGCCGTGGTGTGCATGTTGTTGTACAGCAGGCCTTCGCCCGCCAGGGCATCCAGGTTGGGCGTCTCGATGGGGCTGCCGTAGCAGCCCAGTTGCCCAAAGCCGGTGTCGTCCAGGACAATGAACAGCACGTTGGGCGCGCCCTCCTTGGCTCGGAGGGGTTCCGGCCAGGCAGGCTCCGATCGATCGAATGTGCGTCCAATGACGCCAGGGAAGGCCGTGCCAGGTTTGTACTCAGTCAGCGACATTTCTCAGCTCCTATAGAATGATTTCTAGGGTCGACAAGCAAGCCAGGCGAAATGGGCCGGTGAACGGCGGGCGCACCTTCACAAGGCTTGGATGAACTACCGGCCAAATCCGGTCAAGGCCCCTGCTTTGGAGATGCGGGCGACATCATCGGGGTCCTTTTCTGCCCTGGGCGTTTGGTCGTGTGGCTAGCCCCGCAGTCGATCGCGGTTGCCATAGCCACCGCCGAACCAGGTGCTGAGGTCGGCCAGGATGCCGAGGCCAATCCATATCCAGTCGAAGCCGTTCACGCCGGCTGGAAAGACGATCATGTACATCAGCGTCGTCCAGGGCGCAAAGATAAAGCCCAGCAGCGGCAAGAGGAAGGTGTCGAAGGCCAGGTTCCAGCGTGCCTGGTTGATGAGCCACCACACCAGGATCGCGGCCCTGGGCCCCATCAGAAACAGAGTTGTGATCAAGCAGCACATAGTCTTCTCCTTTCCTTTCTTCAGCGGTAATCAAAATATTTTTATCATAAAACCCAGAAATTTGCAAATCCAGGACATGCCGTCTCTATACAATTATACCAGAATCGCACCCATTGCGCATCAGCCGTTTGTACAGTCTTTTACCTGTACATTCGTACAGGTCCTGGGTTCTCGGGTGCGGACTAGACCGGTGCGCGAACTGGCCCCGCCTCCCGCTCAGCCTGGATCGCCCGGCTCTTGGTGGTGCTGGTCTGTGGAACCCGGCTCGAGGTGGACGTTGAGGGTCTGCGTGGGGAAGGGCGACTCGATGCCGGCCTCATCCAGGGCTACCTGTAACGCAGTGTGCACCCTGTCGAACATCCGCCGGGTGTCGACGTAGGACTCGATCCACCAGCGCACGCGAAAGATCATGGCCGAGGGGCCCATCTCGATGTACAGGGCGTCCACTGGCTTGTCGGCCAGCACGCCCTGCACGCGGCGCACCGTGTCGATGAGGACCTCGCGCGCATGCTCGATGTCGGTACCATAGCCCAGGCTCACGTGGGTTTCGATGCGGTACTGGGGATCGGGATAGCTGTAGTTGATCACCTGGTTGGAACCGATGATCGAGTTGGGCACAATGACCATGCGGTTGTCGCGGGTGCGGATGCGGGTGGTGCGCAGGCCGATGTCCGTCACGTCGCCCCAGGTGTCGACCTCCTGGATCTCGATGCGGTCGCCGATGCGGAAAGGCTGGTCGACCAAGATGATAAAGCCGGCGATGGCGTCGGCGATGGTGTCCCGCGCGGCCAGTGAGAAAGCCAGGCCACCCAGGCCCAGTGCGGCGGCAAAGGCGGAGACGTTGATGCCAAAATGGGAGAGCAATATGATGAGGCCCACCACGCCCACGAGGACCCGTCCCAGGCGCACCATCAGGGTGAGGAGCGGATCGAGGCCGTCCAGGCGGCCTTCCCGGGCCGGATGGTCGCGGTACCAGGCGTCGGCCAGGTCGATCAGGCGGAAGACGATGCGAACAGAGATGGCCAGCCCTATGACAAAGTAGATGTCGGACAGCACGGTTTTTACCGGTGCCGCCAGGAACACCAACCGCGTCGTGGAATAGTTCAGGACCACGAGCACGACGATCCACCGCAGCTCGGGCCCGACGCGGTCCAGCAGTTGATCGTCAAAGGTGGAGGGTGTGCGCTTGACGACGCGGGGCAGCACGCGCCGGATCAGCCACGTGCCGAGCAAGTAGCCGAACAGGACGATCACGAGCGAGATCCCCAGGTTGATCCAGTCGATCGCCTTGATCCCGAGGAACTCGGCTTGGTAGAATCCAGCACGGGTGGCCAATTGGGCCACCTCCTGGGAGAGGAAACCGGGCGTGGCGGTGGGCGCCGGCGTGCGGGTGACGACTACCTCGTCCAGCAGGCCCGTCGGTGTCGGCCTGGGCTCCTCGCCCTCTTGGGGGGTCGTCGCACCTGCTGTTGTCGCAGGCGTGCTGCTGGGCCCGGCTTCCGGCGTGGGCGTTTGCGCCAGGATGATCTCGCCGGCCAGGGACAGGAGAAGGAAGAAGGAGATCGCCGTCAAGAGCAAGCCAAGGGCCAGTTTCCTCTTCATTGGTTTCCTCCGTCAGGCCTTTACAGTGTCGATTCCCGGCGGCCGTGGCAGCGCTTGAACTTCTTTCCGCTGCCACAGGGGCAGGGGTCGTTGGGCCTGGCCTCGGCAAAAGCCTGGGCTCTCTTGAGATCCTGCTCCGCGTACCAGCGCATGATCTCTGCCGGAGCGCGACCCTGGCGCAGCAGGGTGCTCATGATGCGCATCGGCTGGTCGACGTGATGGAAGAAGAGCTTGTAGCCAGGGCACAGGTAGTTCAAGCCCGGCTCGCCGTCGGGCGTCTTGGTGAAGCGGTTGCGCGGGCAGCCACCGTGGCAGGCAAAGCGCACGTCACACTCCTGGCAGTACTTGGGCAGGGTATCGCGCTTGTCCAGACCGAACTTGTGCTGTTGTTCCGAGGCCACCAGCTCGATAAGGGCGGTATCCTGGATATTGCCTAGCAGGTAATTGGGCTCCACAAAGTGGTCGCAGGAATAGAGATCGCCGTTGTGCTCCAGGGCAAGCGCCAGCCCGCAGGTTGGCTGGTAGACACAGACCCCGGCCTGCTCGCCATACCAGTTGGCGAGGGCGGTGTCGAACATTTGCACGTACACCTGGCCCACGTCGCGCCGCACCCATTCCTCAAAGACGCCGGTCAGGAAACTGCCAAACTGCTTGGGTCTGACCGAGCGCCCGGTGACCATGTGACCGTCCTGGACGTACAGAGGGCGCTGGCCGCTCTCGGTCTTGCCCCAACCCTTGTTGGCCAAGGGCAACGTCTCGGGGGTTACCCGTTCGATGATGGGGATGAACTGGACAAAACGCGCCTGCAGCTCGTCGCGGAAGAAACGATAGACCTCCAGCGGGTGGTCGGCGTTGGCCGCGTGCACGGTGCACAGGATGTTGTACTCCACCTGGTGCTTGCGCAGGACTTGCCAGCCGCGCATCACCCGGTCGAAGGTACCCTTGCCGCCTTTGTCCACGCGGTAGGTGTTGTGAATTTCGCGGGGCCCGTCCACGCTCAGTCCGACGAGAAAGCCGTGCTCACCGAGGAAGACGCCCCACTCGTCGTCCAACTGGGTGCCGTTGGTCTGGATGGTATAGACCGCCCGCTGGCCCGGCTGGCGGTGTCGCTCGACGAGCTCTACGGACCGCCGGAAGAAGTCCAGGCCCATCAACGTCGGCTCGCCGCCCTGCCAGGCCACCGTGACCTCCGGCACCTGGTGTGACTCGAATAGCTGCTGGATGCAGGTCTCCAGCACTTTGTCGGTCATGCGGAACGGGCTGTCTGGATAGAGGGCCTCCTTGGAGAGAAAGAAGCAGTACTTGCAGTTGAGGTTGCATACCGCCCCTGTGGGCTTGACCAACAGGTGGAAAGCGGGGGGCTTGTAGTCAGTTATGGTATCCATCCTGATCCTTTCTGGTGCGCCAATGGCAGAGATTGCCCTCTGAATGCTGGAGATTATAGCACAAATGGGGTTGGATGGGAAGCGGACTGTGCTGACAACGACGGGGGATGTATGTCAGAATCTTTGGTGCATTGACTGGGGTGCGTAAATCGGCCCCGGGGACGGGGCCTCGAGCCAATAGGAAATGCACCCTGAAAGGGCAAAGGTAGGGGCTGCGAGCCACCGGCTCACAGCCCCTACGCGGCTTGATCCCGCGAGCAACCAGGCGGGCGATGCGCCATTGATCCTGGATAGCGGCGCGGGTATACCAGTTGGCCGGAAGATGGTAAAGCGGGCGCCCTGGGGGATGCCATCGCCGCGAATGGCGGTCATGATCCGGGCGTGGAAGGCCCCCGCCCTTGCCGGCGCCTGGCCGGTGATGACCGTGATGGTCTAGGTCTGGCTGCTCATCTGCCTCTGCAAGGCAAGGGGGTCTTCCAGGCCAGATTCGCTCAGCCGCTGGCCGGCGACGATCAAGAGATGGCCGATCCGGCTCTGCAGCCAGCCGCGCTTTTCTCCCCTGGCCAGGCGCGCCAACCGATGGGCGTCCGCCTCGGCATGCGCCTCCTGGATGCGTCTGTCGACATCGAGTTCTGCGAAATATAGATCCAGGTAACTCATTGTTCAGTCTCCTTCCCGGGCAGATTGGCCCGAACCGGCCTGTCCTCTCTTTCCCCCAATGGCAGAGCCCTTGTGTCCGGTCTGCGTTCGATCTGGCAGGCTCGAGCGTTCTACCCATATGAACGGCTGTCCTTGCGATTTTCCGGCATGCGCACGGGGAAAAAAGCCCCTGGTGTCCAACATCAGGGGCCGGTCCTGCGGCGCGGTGCGCCGCAGCCGAGAGGCCGGGTCAGGGTAGGCAGCGATAGAGGCTGGCCGGCGCGTTAATCACACCATCGGGCGTGGGAGCGCCGCAACGGATCGCCTCAAAGATCTGGTCGGGGGAGGGCCAGGTCTGCCCCCCGCTGGTGCCGGGTGCGCTGGCATCCAGCAGCATGGCGGCGACGCCGCTGACCAGGGGGGCGGAGAAGGAAGTGCCCTGCCAATAGGCGTAATGGTATCCTTGCAGTGCGCTGCCCGCAGCCCCGGCAGCCTGTTCTGCCTGGCCCTGTTGGGTGGCGAGCTGGCCCTCGTCGTACCTCAGGCTGATCAGGGCCGTCTCACAGTAACCTGAGCAGGTGCTGGTCAGGGGGACACAATCGTGCTCCGCCAGCTCTGAGAGCTCGTCCGGCAGCGCTTGCTCGCCCTCTGTGAGTACGGACCCTGGCCCGCCATCGCCGCCGGGGGCGGCCACGTCACCCCAATTGGAAAAGCAGGAGCGCTGGCGCAGGGCGTTGCTGGCAGATACGCCGATGACCGAAGGGTAGAGGGCCGGGTAGTGGGGCGACAGCACCAGCCCGTCTTCACTGGCAAGGTAGGAGTCGTTGCCGGCTGCGGCGACGATGACGATCTGCTGCCCAATGGCGAGCGAGACGGCGGTGCGCAAAGAGGCGATGCTATCCCGGGCCACAAAGTCCCACAGCTCGGTGTCGTCGAGGATGCGCTCCTTCTTCTTCTCAGCCTCTACGCTCTCCGGTTCCGCGGCGTTCAACGTCTGGCTCAGCACTTCGTCCTGGAGGGGGGTCCGCGGTTTGTGCACACCCAGGCTCAAGTTGATCACCGCGCCGTCGAGACTGCCGGCCTCCGCCTGTACCGCCCCGACAAAGTGCAAAACGGCCTCGCTGACTTCAAAGACGCGACCACAGCCATGCTGGTCCAGCACGCGATAGAGGTGGATTTCGCTGTCGGGCGCGATGGCGTGGATCAGGCCGGCCACGAACAGGCCATGGCTGCGGAGGTCCGGCGCGTCGTTGAGACTGGTGGGCGTCAACTCGGGCAGCGGGGAGAAGTAGGTTGTGATCTCCAGTTCTGCATCTGGCGGCACTGTCGTCGACCCAGTCGCTGCGTCTGCATCTGGCGGCGGCTTCTCCAGAGACCTGGAATACCATGGCACCGTGGTCGAACCCTGGACAAACTCCCCAGGTTGCGCGTCTCCGACGGCGAACGGTTCAGGAAATGGAGACGCGTCAAACACGCCGACGCGCACGCCTTCACCCGAGGGGGCAGGCACGGTGGATCCCAGCGTGCTGGTGAAGAAGGGGCCGACGCCGATCTGCTGGAAGGCCCACTGGTTCCAGAACAGCTCGGCTGCAAGACTTGCCTCAAGGGTCTCTCCCTCCTGGCTGCCGACGACCTCGTAGGGACTGCCAACCACCTCGTAGGGACTGCCGACCACCTCGTAGGGACTGCCGACAACTTCGTAGGGGCTGCCCACGACTTCGTAGGGATTGCCGCACGAGCTCTGGCCCAGGAGGCCGACCAGGTAGTTGGGGTGGGCAAAGACGTTTTGCCCGCTGCTTGCCCCGTTGAGCTGTTTGAGCACCTGGCCCAGGGGTTGATCCGCGCCGATCTGATACAATCCCATCGACAGATCCCGAAGCTCCACGGCTGAGAAGGGAAGCGTCCCCGCGTTTGGGGCGCCCTGGCCCCGGTAGCGCACCTCGCAGGTGCGCAGCGGGGTGAGCCCGAACTCAGCAGTCAGGGCTTCAACGTCCTGCCGGGGGCCGGTGATGACGACCTGATCCTCCAGGGTTCTGAATTGAGTCCCTGCGATCAACGGGGGGGAAGGGATATCATTTTGTTGTCCGCACTTGACGCTCAGTCCGGGGCGTGGCATGGACAGCACGAACACCAGCAGCAACATCAGCGCCACGACGATCAGCACCACCAGGCCCCAGTACTGCGGGGCCCTCCCCTCACCCTCATGTGTCTGCCGGATCTCTTTCTGTTCCATCGGTCTCGCTCCTTTCTGCTACAGCGGCCCGGTGTTGCCCACCAGGAAAAAGGGAGCCCAGAAATAGGGGTGGCTGTAGGCACCCTCCTCTGGGCTGTCCAGCCTCTGGATGAACTGCAATTGGGCCTGCCGGAGCGCCTCCCCCTTGGTCTCACCTGCGGCCAGCTTGCGGTAGAATTCTGCCATGAAGAGGGCGGTGGAACGGTCCTCGACCGCCCACAGGCTGAGTACAAGAGAGGCAGCGCCGGCGCATAGAAAGGCGCGCATCAGGCCCAGGAGCTCGTCCCCTCCAGCGACCACATTGCGCCCGGTCTGGCAGGCACTGAGGGTGACCAGGGAAGCGCCCAGGCGCATGCTAAAGATGTCCAGTGTGGTGAGCCAGCCGTCCGAGAGGGTCAACCCTGAGAAAAGGGGATTGTCAGGTCGAAAGTCGCCGTGGGCTGCCAGGTGGAGGGTGCGGTACTGGGGGGCGCGCTGCTGCAGTTCCGCCAACGTGGCCTGGTTCTCCAGGAGTGTCTGCCCATCCAGGAGTTGGGCCACCGATCTTGCTTCGTGCACCGCGTACGGCAGGCGCCCATCGTCGGAATGGCCGATGGCCAGGAGGCCGGCATCGACCACCGGGGCCTCTTCGGAGTAGCGCACAAAGCTGGAACCGGGCAGGTAGCAGATCTCCCATTGCTCCAACAAATAGCGGGTCCCGTCGTACAGGGCGTGGAAGGGTAGGTAGTGTAGGGGGCCGTGCGGCACGATGATCAGGCGCCGGTAGGGGCCCAGGGTACCAGCTAGGGGGGCAAAGAGGTGACCGTAGAGCTGGTGCAGCAGCCCCCTAGCGTTGGCGGTCAGGGCGCCCGCACGATCTGGGCTGCTGCGGGGGACCGATCGAAGGTTCAACCACAGGAGCTGGAGCAGGGGGTGGATGGCTGCCAGCGTACACTCGAGGGGCCGGACCTGGACCTCCCCGGCAGTGACCAGGAAGGCGACGAGTTGCCCGTGCAGGCCAAAGTACTCGACCAGCAAGGTGTCGGGCGGTAGGTAGGGTTGCGCCGGTTCGGTGTGGACGGTGTGGAGGGAGGCATCGCGGGCATAGTCGGCGTTGCGGACCAAGAGCCGGTGCCATAGCTTGGTGATCCGGTCTTCCAGGTCGAGTACCGCTTGCCGTGCCTCGCTGCGGTCGCCCTCGGCCAGGGTCCTGCCCCGCTGCTTGCCGTCGTGCTCGCCTTCCCAGCGGCGATAGAGGCGATCGCGCATGCTGCGCAGGCGCAGGATCTCCTCGACGAGGGGGCGATCGGCTTCAGCGCGCACCTGGATGCCCAGGTCGACACGATAGGTCAACAGGTCGAGCAGGGCGCGCGACTTGGCCCGCTCGGCATACTCCAACCCGCGGACCGCCTCGTCCAGGTCCAGGCAGAGGCGGACAGCGTCCTGATAGATCTCTTCTTTGTCCTCCACAAAGCCGGACCGGTATTCGATCATCAGCCGGCCCCGCAGCCTTTCCACCTCCTGTATGGCGAGATCGTAGGCGTCCAGGGCCTCCCTTGGCCTGCCCCGGGCCAGGGCGACTGCCCCCACCAATACGTGGCCCTGGTACTTGAGCATCGGGATGTCCCGCGCTTGTCCCACGTCCAGGGTTTCCAGTGCAAGGCGGTGGGCTTGGGGGATCTCGCCCAATGCCAGGGCGGCGCGGGCGGCTGCCTGGCGTGCCTGGGCCGCCTCGACCGGCAGCTTTCGATCCTGGAACAGGACGGCGCATTCCTGGGCAAGCGCCAGGCTCTCGTCGCAGCGCCCCTGGCGCAGCAAGATCGCGGCCTTTTCCAGGTCGGTCGCGGCGATCCAGATGTGGTTTCCCTCGGCTTCAAACGTCTGGCGCGCCTCGGCCAGCGATTCCAGCGCCTCAGGAAAGCGCTCCAGCTCTGCGTAGGCGGTTGCCTCGTTGACGATGGCCTGGGCCACGACGTGGTCGGTGCCCAGCCTGGCAAACAGGTCCCGGACGCGGCGGCACTTGTCGAGCACGTCGCCGAAGCGGCGCAACTCCAGCAGACAGTCGCTGGTGAACAGCTCGACCAGCATGGCGTCCCGCTGGCGTCCATCGGCCAGGAACGCGTCCCGCACCTCGTCCAGGTGCGCCAGCGCTTCGTTGTAGCGGCCCAACACAAAGAGGGTCAGGGCCATGCTCTGCTGTGCCCGGGCGGCCGCCATCGACTGGCCCAGACGTTGCTGGCCCTCCCAGGCAGTGCGGCCGGCCTGGAGAGACTCCTCGAAGCGACCCAGATTGCGCAGGGCGATGCCGCGGTTCATCTGCACCCACAGCCAGGGGGGCTCCTGCTCCAGGCCCATGCGGACATAGAGCGCTTGAGCGCGGTCGAACGTCTCAAGAGATAGGGCGTCGTCTCCGGCGCGACCGTGGATGATGGCCATGTTGACCGTCAGTCCGGCCAGGACTTGCCACTGGCCGTGCTCCTCCAGGATGCGGCTGGCCCATTCCCCCGTGTCTAGGGCCTCCTGGTAGCGGCCCAGGTAGCCCAGCGCACCGACCTTGCCCACCTGGGAGCGGGCCTGTTCTACCAGGCAACCCTGTGCCTGGTAGATGCGGGCGGCCTCATCGTACAGTTCGATTGCCTGTTCGTACTCGCCCAATCCAATTGAGCGGGCATTGGCTTCGGCCAACAAGCCCAGGGCGCGGTGCTGGAGGTCCCCGGTCCATTCGGCCAGGCTGAGGAGGAGGCCGGCGGCCTGCAACGAGCGGTTGATGTCTGCTCTCAGAAAGTGATCGGCCCGCTCCTTTAGCGCGCTGGCGAGCCTCTCTTTGCCGAGAAGGCCCTGGTCGGCAAAGAACAACCGCTGGGCTTCTGCGTCGGGCAGGGTCAGCGCTCGGTCAATCAATTCCTGGAATTTCATGGCCCGTTGTGGTTCCCTCGACCGCTATCAGCCCCCGACAATCTCCAGTTCCGGTATCTGCACCTCTACCTTCGGACCCCTGAGGACCAGCTCGTAGCTGCCTGGGGCCAGGTTGGAGACATAAAAGTTGCCCAGCTCATCGACCGGGATGGCGGCGATGTGCTGCTCGGGTTGCCAGAGGTGGGCCTCCATCCCGCTGGTGTCGGCTCCGGTAACCAGCCCCAGCAGGGCCAGGCGGCCCTGGCGCTCGGCATCGTCCTGGAACTCGACGGCGATCTGGATGTCATCGACCTGGTAGAGCAAGAGGCTTTCACTCTCACCCCGCAACCCGGCGTAGGCCGGAGCCGGCGCACGAGCCCCCGATCGAGAGTGATCTTCCGGCGACCGGACCAGCCTGGCCACCAGCACCTTGATGCGCTCCAGCGGGCTGAAGGCGATGTCCGGCGCCAGGGCCGAGACATAAGCTTCAAGCTGTTCGAGCTCGTGGCTGCAGTGGAGGCATGTGGCCAGGTGTTGGTCCATGGCCAGCTTTTGCGCAGGAGCCAAGATGCCGAGGTGGTACTCGCCCAATTCTAGCGGAGAAGGGCACGTTGCCCGGTACAGGCGGGCTGCCAGCCGAGCCTGCAACCGGGCCAGATGCTGTGCCCTCTCGCGACAATGGGGACACGACACCAGGTGTGCCTCCACCTCGGGGCTGGCTTCTCCATCCAAATGGGCCAATAGCTCTTGGTCAGCGAGCTGTGGTGGTGATGTACAGGTCATGGGCATTTCCTCTTTCTACCCTATAAACGGCAGTTCACGCCAGTTTTCAGGCATCCGGCCCCAGAATCTCTTCGAGTTCCCTGTCCCGGCGTAGGCGGGCCAGCACGTTCTCCTTGATGCGATAGATCTCTTTTACGTCGTCGAACGCTTCCGGGTACGAGGCGAGCAACTGGCGGGGTTTGAGGCCCAGGACAAAGGAACCATAGACCACCCGGCGCTCCTTCTCATCGTTCAACCGGGCTTCGATCTGTTCCCAGAACTCGCGGCGATGCACCCGATCGGCGACGCTGCCTTCGGCGATAGGGCCGGCTTCACCACCGCCGGTGACGAGGTCCTCGACCCGCACATCGAGGATCGACTGATTGGCAGAGCGGACCTGGTCGAGGATTGTGCTATGTACACACATTTGCAGATAGCGCAGTAGAGATTGCAGATTGGGGAAATGGCCGAACTTCTCGGGTACCAGCGCGGCCCACATCTTTTCAAAGGCACGGTTGACAAAAAACTGAGCCTCTTCACCGCTAGCAGGGAAAGCCTGGTGGCGCACCACCCAGCCGGTCACCAAGGCATGGTATTGGGCATAGACCCGCTCCCAGGCGTGGGAATCCCGCTCAAGGATCGCCCGGCGGAATAGCTCGAAGCAGAACCAGGGATCATAGCTTCGTCGCTGGAAGAAGCGTTCTGTTTCGTGGGTGCAACGGCGGACGATGCCGGCGAGTGTGAGCGACCGCAAGTCAGTCGAGTGAGACACCTGGTTGCTTCTCCTTCCACCGACTCTCGTCAAACAGCCTGGTGACAGGCGGCTACTTTTTCCGGCCTTTGTCTGTAGGGCCGGGCGCCGGGCCAAAGCGGTACTTCGGTGTGAGCTGCCGGTGCGTGCCAGATTGCTGGCCTTCCCCCGGTTGTGGAAGGCAGCTCAGGATGTGGAATTGTCCTTGTTCATGTCAGATGGCATTCGTTCTGAGAACGCCATTATTATATCATAAAGCATACGTAAAGACAAGAGTCATCTGAACAGGAAAATGGCGTTCTGGTTACCAAAGGTGCTTATCCTGCATACAACAGGGCGGCGAGCCCGCGGCTCGCCGCCCTGCCTACCGGTCTATTCCTGTCGCTTGTGGCAGCGCCTCAGCGACGAGGCCGGGCGCCCTCCTGATCGTAGTACAGCAGCGTGCCGCCCGGATAGGCGATCTCTAGCGCAAACCCCTCGAGCCTGTAGCTTGTCGCCGACTGGACTGCGGCCAGGTACTGGTTTTCCAGGTCCATGATGGCCGGTTCGCAGGCCATCCTCGTGGTGGCCAGCGGACCGATTTGGATCATGTTCTGGCTGGCAGTGCTGGTGGTGACGTAGGATCCGCGATAGTTGTTGCAGCCGGCAAAGCCGCTGAGCTGGCCGTTCTCAAACAAGGCCGTAATGTCCTGTCCTGGCAGGCTCTGGTCCCACGCCCAGGTGGTGCCTTCCAGGGTCAATCCTTGGCCAAAGGTGACGCGAACGACGGCTGAAGCAACGTTTTGGCCAGTGAGGGGCGACGGGGAAAAGGCCACAATCCGGCCCGCCGTGCCGGCGGGGACGCCCACCAGCAACTCCACCTGCCAGGTTCCTGCACCACCTGTCCCCACGTCCGGGCCCTGCAGGATCGTCGCCGTTTCAGCCAGCACGTTATCGCTGGCGTCCAGCGCCTGCACGACCACGTTGGCCTCCGGCAGGCCGGCGCCAGTGCCACTGACCAGGACTGGCTGGGAGGTGTCGACATCAGCGCCTTCGGGCGGATCGTCGATCTCGATGTAGACCGGCACCGCCTCTGTCCTGCCCAGGCTCACCTGAACCTGGGCGGCGGCGATGATGCTGTCATCCAGCGGTGAAAGGGAGAAGGCAGAGACCGTGCCCGCAGTGCCTGGCTCTGCCTCGATGTTCAGCTCCACGGACCAGGTTCCTGCACCGCCGGTCCCCACATCCTCACCCTGCAAGATCGTCGCCTGCTCGGCGAGCAGGTTGCCGCTCCGGTCCATGACCTGGACCACGACGTTGCCTTCCGGCAATCCGGCTCCCTTGCCACTGACCCGGACCGTCCTGCCAATGTCCACAACCTCCCCCCGGTCAGGCTCGGCGATCACGATATAGGATTGCACAGGAGGGGTTGTCGGCTCGGGAGGGGGAGCCTCTGCAACCTGTTCCAGGACAAGTTGGACGTCCTCCGTAGGGTTGCCGCGGGTGATGACGGGATACTGCGTGGCCGTGATAAACAGCAGCTTGCCGCTCCCGTCCACGATGCGGGCGGCGGCGGCATAGGTGTGCCTCTCGTCGATTTCGTTGGGATCGTATGCTACGTCGTAGGGGACGGGTACCTGTCCCGGATTTTCGATGATCTGCTCGCCCATGACCGTGGCAGGCGCGTCGGCCAGGGATACGTCCAGGATCTGGACGCTGACTACTGCGTCGGGTGCAAGGGCGATCCGCTCCCGGTAGGTGACCGTGCCGCTCACACTGGCTCCAGCTTGGCCGCCGGCGAAAAGGGCGGTCAGGGCCCAAGTGCAGATCACGATGGTGCAGAGGGCCACCAGCGCGACAAGGAAAGCGGCCGCCACGACCGTCCATCCTGTCTTTTTCTGTTCAGGTCCCTTGGGGACCTCTTCCTCGGTCACTGCGGCAGGAGCCTCAGCAGCGACTTCCGCGGCTGTCTCCTGGGTGACGTCCGGCGCGGCCTCTCCAGGAGCATCCCCAGAGACCACATCGGCCGCGTCCTCAGGCGCCTGTTCCGCCTGCGATTCCTCCAATTCGATCGGCCCGTTCCCTTCCTCGGTCATGTTTCCTCCTGTTTTCATTGCTAGCACTGCTTCACCCAGCGTACCTGGGCTTCTCCCTTGTCTGGCGCAAACTCGTGACTTGCGCTGAAAATGGCTGAAATGGCCAGAATCCTCACGGTCACGGACTCGGCTTGAGCAGGGAAGAGCCAAAGCCTGTCCGGCGAAAGGTCACTTGGCAACTTCTATTGTACCATAATTCCGCCCGGTGCGCATCAGCCGTTTGTACAGGTTTTCCCCTGTACGTTCGTACAGGTCGTGCGCGGCACCGTCGGGTCTTTCTGCTTGCAATGCCCGGTGTGGTTCGCCGGGTCGTAGAGCTAGGTCGGTCGTCGCGCTTTGGACCTCAAGGCACAGGCGCTCCGCACTGCGCCAGGCCATCGACCGCGCCTGGTAAGCCGGACACGAGGTCCAGCGCCTGTCCAAAATACGCGACGGCTCGATCGCAGTTGCCCAACTGGAGCCAGGACCAGCCGGCGCCGTTGTAGGCATCGGCGAGCGACAGGGCGTCGTCCGGGTTGTCACGCTCCACAAAGGCGCGCGCAGCCTCCTCGAACTGAAGTATGGCCGTCTGATACTGTCCCAGGTTGTATTCAGACCAGCCGATGCCCTTGCGCGCCTCGCCTTCGCGGGGGTACCCCAGGGCCAGCGCCTCCAGGAGTGCCTCGCGAGCCCCCTCATAGTTGCCAAGCCAGAAATGGGCTTCGCCCAATCCATAGTACGCTTCGCCGTTGGTGGCGTTGTATTCCAGTGCCCTGGCGTACGCATCCTGTGCCAGGTGGTAGTTCCGCTGTCGGCGATGTTTATCCCCCACGCCGACATAGTAGCGGTCCGGATGATTGAGCGCCTCATCCACCAGCGCGTCCGGATGGCTCGCGCTTGGTTCCTGCTCGATGGGACCAAAGATCCACTGTGTGGGTGTTGGCGAGGGGTCGCCGGCGATCAGGCTGAGCCTGACCTGAGGCACATCGTAACGGATGCCCCGGGCCAGGCGCGAGGATGGCAGCGGCCGTCGCCAACCCCATTGCTCGTACAGTTCGCGCAGGTCGACGGTCTGTCGCGACCAGGCATTGAGCGGTGCGCGCCGGTACAGGTAGCGGTGGTTCTCGGCGTCGAGTATGCCCTCACCGTCCGCGTTCCCGAACAGAACCCACAGTCGGTGGTCGCCATCGTCGATCTCGAGGCCATACAGGTGCCTGGCAGGATCGGTGGCGGTGGAGGTAGGATAGACCCACAGGTCAAACCGATCGGGAAGGGGCACCATCTGCTGCACTCGAAGGACCGGCAGGGGTTGCAGGCTGGGATCAACGGTGGCTTCGAGGATCAGGGCTGTGCGACCTTCTGCAGGTTGCACGCTGAGGCTCGCCGCGCTGCCGGGCGGCGGCAGCAGTGCCCACTCCAGCGGGGCAAGGCCATCCTGGGGCCAGTAGAGGTAATCCGGATTGGCGATCTGGTCGGGGCCGTCATAGTTGGTTTGGGGTGGGATGTCCAGGAGGGTGTGGAGTGAATAGTCGCCCCCTGCGTCGGTCACGGCAAGCTGGGCGCCACGCGCGATCTTGAAGCCACGGCTGGGCACGGTCTTGGCATCGATCAGGTACTCGGCTGACTGGCCAGGTCCAAGCTGTTCGGGACCGGAGACGATGTGCCAGGGCAGGGTCTGCTGGCCATAGTCCGGCCGGACGGCAAAGCGCGGCGTAAGGATGCCCTCGCTGCCGTTGTGTACCGTCACGCGAAGCCGGTTGCCAAGCCCGCTGTGATAGGTCTCGATGGGCGGAGCATAGCTCACCGTCACCAGCGGCTCGCGAGCCAGCAGGGTCGTTGCCCACGCGAGATTGGCGAGCAGGATGCCTGTGACGAGTACCGCGGGAAGGGCGTGTCGCAGACGGTGCCCTGCACCGGACACTCGCAGGCCCGAAGAGAACGCTCGCGCTGAACCCCCGGCAACCGCCGCGAGCAGCACAGGGATCCAATATATCCAGTAGCTGGGCAGCCCGCGGTAGTAGAACCAGAAGAACAACCCCGGAAAGATCCAGAATGCCTGCCCGATCACGGGTGCGTAGAAAAAGTAAAGGACCAACAAGATCGCAAACACCGATACCTGTGTCACTGTATAGAACTCGCGCGGGAACGGCGCAAGGCCGTATTCCGACAGGATGCCAAAGCCACGGCTCAGGTAGTTGAAAGGGGCGTACGCGGGCTCCAATGCCCCGTTGATCCAGGCGCCAGGATCCCAGACGAAGAAAGGCAGATTGACCATGGCAAAGACGCCAGCGCTCACCAGGACAAAGAACCCGATCTGGCGCAGGCGTTGGCGCGGCGTTCCGGGCGCGTGGTACCACAGATAGATGAGCAGAAAAGGGGCCACAAACCAGGGCTGCTGCCGGAACGAGCAGGCCAGGCCAAAGAGCACCGCGCGCCACAGGGGGCGCTTCCAGGCATAGATCATGCCCACCAACAGTAGGCTCCAGATGATGTCCTGCACGCCGTTCAGGGATCCGACCATCAGATCATGGAGGACGAATATGGGGAGCAGGACGATCGGACGGAGCGGCTCCGGCGCCCCCAGGAAGATCAGCACCATCAACGCGACAAAGGCGATCAGGCCAACGACGCGCACCGGGCCTTCTCCCACATCCAGTCCCAGCCAATCGGCTGCGGAGAAGACGATCGTGGGCAACGCCGGATAGGTCACGCGGTGCTGGAATGCACCATCCAGAAAGGGCGTGGAGAGGATGCCCTGATCGCGAAAGACGCGAAGCATGTCGGCATAGTTCCAATCGTAGGGATTTTTCCCGTGCTGCAGCGATTCGGCGGCGAAGTGGGCGATCATCTCGTTGTCGGTGCGGTTCGCCGTCAGCGGGGTGAAGGTGTCGTGGTCCAGGTGCGCATAGCCCAGCACGATACCGATCATGCCGGCCAAGATGAGCCACGAGGCGCGGCGCGGAACATCCCGGATGAGGGCCAGGATCAAGGTGGCCATGCCTCCCAAAAAGGCCACAAAGCTCAACAGCAGACTGAGCGGCTTGGAGAAGGCCTCGCCGACCGTCCAGATGTCGGCTGCAAAGTGGAAGGCGATCAGCGTCAGGCTGATCAAGCCGATGCGCAGGCAGAGGTCGCGCCAGTTCATGATCAGGGACCTCCGCCGGTCGCTCGGTGGGCGTTGATCTCGTCGATGCGCGCAGAGATGGCCGCATCATCCGGTGCAAGCTCGCGCGCGCGCTCGAGCACTGCCAGCGCGCGGCCATAGTTGCGCTCCGCCACGTACCGTTCGGCCAGCCGGAAGTAGTAGCCCACTGGGTCTTCCAGGGTCTCGGCCATCAGGGTTTCCGGATCGAGCTGGAATTCCTCCTGCACCACCGGGCCAAAGTAGACGCGCGTTCCGTCCGCCGTGCCGCCGGATGAAAGGAAGAGGCTCATGGTCAGGGTCCGAAAGTCGGCGTCGACATTGCGGTAGACCACCGGCTGGAAGGGAACGGGCAGGTCCCAGCCTGCCTGTTGGTAGAGCGCTTCCAGATCGATCTCCTGGTAACTCCACGTGCCGGCAGGCACCGGTCGCTCGAGGATCACATGCCCCTTGGATGGTCGTTCGACCTGGTGGCGCTCGCCAAAGCGCAGAGTCAGGCGGCGAGCATCTTCCAGGAACTCAATCCCGTACTGCGTCCCGCTTGCTGGTGCTGCGTCCGCATGGACCCAGATCCCCAACGGCGACCGGGGCATGGGGATGAGCGTGTCGAGGGCTAGGCGCTTGGGGCCAGCATACTGGTCCTCAAGGGCCAGCATCAGGGCGCCTTGCCCAGCGATTTCGCCGTAGGACGCTACACCCGCGCCAGCAGGCTCGGCACGCAGTCCCCAAAAGATCGGTGCGGTAGCGGTGCTGTCCCAGAAGAGGAACTCTGGATTGGGAATGGCATCTGGCCACAGGAAGGAACGGTCAGGGCCGATGGTGGCTATGCCGCGCAGCGCGTAAGCCCCGCCGGCATCGGTTACGACGACCTGGGCAGCCGAACTGGCGGGGAATGTCAACTGGCCGTCGCTCGCTATCTGGTAGACCGCCGATTCGCCAGGCTGCAATGCCAGCGGCCCGCTTTTGATGTACCAGGGCAGGGGGTTGTACGAGGAGATGGAATGCTGAACGCCAAAGCGGGGCGTGAGCGTCGCGTCGCTGTTGTTCTCCACGCGGACCGCCATGTGGACCACCTGTCCATCCACAGTCAGGTAGGGGGGGATAGCCTCGATGGACACCGGTGATTCGCTCGCCATAAACAGGCCCGCCGCGACCAGGACGAGCAGCCCTGCCACCGAGACCAATGCGGTGTTGAGCCGGCCGGGTTTTGGCAGGTGGGCGGTCACCGGCGGCGGATGGCGGACGGCGATCGCCAGCGCGGGTAGCGCCCAAAACACCCAATAGGACACCAACGTACGGTAGGAGAACCACATGAGGATGGCAGGCATGATCACGAATATGTCTCGCAGCGCGGCATAGTGCCGCCAGTAGCTGAACAACAGGAGGCCCAAGACCGTCAGGGTGGCCAGCAGATAGAAGTTCTTGGGCAGATTGACGTAACCAAAGGCCGTGAGGCCGGCAGGTCCGCCCTGGCTGAGGTAGACCAGGTTGCCGGTCAAGGGGCTGAACACCCCTTTGAGCCACGCTTCCGGCTCCCAGAGTATAAAGGGCAGGTTCACGAGCAAGAAGGTCAGGCCAGTGATGGCTGCAAACCGCACAACCCGTTGGAGCCGTTGTGCTGGGGGGCTGTCCTGATCGTTGCCACGCCACAGCCGGATGGCCAGGAACGGGAACAGCAGCCAGGGGCTTTGCTTGTAGGACACGGCCAGACCGTAGAGCAGCGCCGCAAGGGTTGGCTTTCGCCAGGCAACGATCATGCCCACGATCAGCGTCGCCCAGACTATATCGTTGGCGCCTATGGCTGTGAGCCCCGAAAAACTGAACCACACGACCATGGGGAGCAGAACCACCGGCTGGATGGCGCGCGGTGCGGCCAGGAACAACATGACGGCCAGTGCTAGCTGCGCCAGGATTGGAACCAACCACACCCCCGGCAGTCCGAAGGTATCGAGGGGCAGGGCGGCCAGGAAACTCAGAGACGGATAGGGATGCCGTTCGGTGACCGAGCCGTCGAGTTGTGGCGTGCTTGCTGCCTGGGACATGCGATAGACCTCGTGGACATTGTTATAGTCCCAGGTGTAGGGGTTCTCGCCGCGCCGCACCAACTCGCTCGCCATGTCGTTGTACAGGGCGACGTCGACCGTGGAAAAAGGATGCAACCGCTGCGTCTGTCGCCAGATGGTGGCGGTCAGTGCGATCTCACTCACGACGGCCAGCAGAATCAGCCACCTCCACCGCGGTGAGGGGGTGCGCCAGCCTGCTGCTGCCAGGGCTGCCAATCCAAGCCCTCCCAACGCGATCACGGCAAACAGGTAGGCCGGGATATCTGCCAGGGGGGCCGAGATCGCCACGTGCATTGACATCCGCAGGAGCAATGCGCCAGCGCCCAACAAGCCGATGCGCAAGAGGACGGTTTCGGTTGACTCGCTTCTAATGCCCCGACCAATCCTCTGCCTGAGCATCATCCGTCCAGCGATTCTTTTTCCGGCCTGGATCAGGCCCGCCGCAGAGTTTTCTGCTGTTGTCAACGGCTTTTATATGCCTCTCGCGCATTCTTGTCTGACTGGAATCGGGTATATGATAGCATACAATGTCGAATTGTACAAGGAGAAGGAAAATCGCTGTTCAGGCCGTAACCTTTCCGCGGTCTGAACGGTATAAGAAATGCAAAAGCAGAAACACACCTGGCAATTGGTTCAAACACATGGCTGGTACGATCGGCGGTACCCCCAGAGAGTCACCTGCCGGTTTGTGCCAGAATCACAAGGGTTTCAGTCCAGATTTTTGTCATAACATTGCGCCTTTCGTCGCTGCTCAGGAGGCATCGTATGCAATACCAGCCAGAGACTGACCGCCCACTTGAGATCCTGCTCGTCGGGGACAGCCCTGGCAGCGTAGGCCTTGTCGCTGAAGCCATCCAGGAGAGCGAGGTTGCGAGCAACACGTTGGTTCTCCAGGATGGCATCGAGGCCCTAGCCTACCTCCGCAATTGGCGGCGTTTTGGCGTGATGCCCTCCTGCGATCTGATCGTTCTGAATTTGAGCCAACCAGGAAGCTGTGCTGCTGAGGTCCTGATTGAGATCAAGCAGCACCCCAAGCTCAAGACCACTCCCACTGTGCTCCTGACAGCTACCGACAGAGGGCCCGAACTCGTGAAGGTCTGTTTGCCCCAAATTGACTTTTCCATGTCCGAGCCCCTGGACCCGGAGCACTACCTACAGATCGTGGAATCCCTTGCGCTATGGCTTGTCCTTGCCGATGCGCCCATGGGCGGATCCTGGGAAGGGGGAGAAGGCCGGCGCCGGTTACTCCACTGAGAAACGCTGCCGGTCAGCATATCATGGGGCTCTCGGGCCCCAAGAAGAGACCCTCAGGGTTGGCCCAGCCCTGAGGGTCTGTTTGGTTGTCGTCTCCCTCGTCCTCCCCTTCTCGGCCAGTAGGATGACAACGTGAACACTCGGCCAAGGTGCTGCGGAATCACGAGGAATATCAAGAGGCAGACAGGTCCAGTCTCTCTACTGACTGGACATGTCTGTACGATATCCAGGCGAAATACGGGGGTAGAAGGCGAGCTGAGACAACTGGAAGTCTATGGTTCGGGCCCGGGTGCTTGCCTTCTTCACCCGCAGCAGCGTCGTGCCCTACTGTGATCTGTCAAGCCTCGGCTGCTGCCTCCTGCGGGCTGGTGCAGAAGGCACAACGCCGCGCCTCGATGGGGATCTCGGACAAGCACTCGGGGCACTTTTTGGTCGCGGGCTCTTCCGCCGCAGCCTCCTCGCCAAACCTCTCGTGCATCTCGTTGATGCCCTTGATGAGGAAGAAAACGACCAGGCCGACGATGAGCAGGGTGATGATGCTGTTGATAAACAAGCCGATGTTGATGGTAGCTGCGCCAGCTTCCTGGGCCTCGGCCAGGGTCGTGTATTCCCCGGGTCCCAGGGTGATGAACAGGTTGGAAAAGTCGAGGCCGCCAAAGACATAGCCAATGGGGGGCATGATGACGTCGTTCACCAGGGAGGTGACGACAGCGCCAAAGGCGGCGCCAATGATGATGCCGATGGCCATGTCGACCATATTGCCGCGCAAGATGAACTCTTTGAACTCCTTAAGCATGTTGGACCTCCTTGTCAAGAACTATGCTGCATCCTTCCTCTTGCACGCAACCTGGAGCGAGGCTGACCGGAAAGTGGATGTGCCAGCCGGCCGCTCCATGGTGCGCCTGTGTCCATTATACCACAAAAATCTGGCGGGTGCATCCATAAGGTTGCCTTAAGGCCAAAAGCAGCCAGATTTAAGGTCGGCGACCCCCGAGATGTGTTACAATGCGGATGTGTCCTGAGCGAGTTCGCTGTTGACCATTTGACAAGATTGGAGGGTTGAAGTGAGGAGATTCCTGTTCGGCTTGTTGGACTTGGTCGTCATGTTTGCGGTTCTGGCCGTTGGGGTGTCCGTTGCGCCCGAGGCAAGTGCGATAGAGAGTATCGGACCCTATGAAGGGACATTCAAAGGCATCGCGTATGGGGACCGGGATAGCAGCGCACCCCTGTCGCTGGAACTGACGCACCGGGGCGACCAGGTGGAGGGGAATGTAATCCTGGGCGAAGGCCTGTACGTGAACGGTGGCTTTTGTGGCACGGTCACGCTCCCTGCCACCGAGCTGGCTGTGGAAGGGCAGACGGTGCACGGCAAGCCAGAGCGCCTGGAGGCCAGTCCGACCTTTGACGTCGGCGATTTTGAACTCACCGTTGACTTTGTGAGCGAAGTGTCTGCTGATGGCGAAGAGATCACGGCAGAGGCCAGGGTCGACCTCCCCTGGTTCTGTGGCCGCGATCCGGCATTTCACGGCACCCTGTATAGGGACCTAGTAGACCCTGAGACGGATCCGCCCCAATCCGTTCCGCTCCCTTGGGATTTCTAGCGACAGCCGCAGAGCTCAGTGCAAAAGCCCGTGGACAAGGCAGCGGACTGGCCTTCAAGGCCGGTCCACTCTCTGTAAGTACGAAACGCTCCCCAACCGCGAGGAATACCTGAGGCTGCTCCTCCGCTTTTGACAAACAATCCAATCTGTGTAATAATCAGTAGGGACTGCGACGACCTGCATTTGTTTGCGAGATCCAATGCTTTTCTGCTTGATCTGCCCGTCCGGCAAGTGCGGAGAAAGGTGTGGAGGAAGCATGCAGCGATCGATAGTGGAATTCGGCGCCCATACCGACGAGGGCATCCGTTGTGAGATCAATGAGGACAGTCTGGCTGGTCCTCCTGCTGATCTCCTACCCGAGGTGCTGGCGAAAAAGGGCTATCTCTGCATCGTAGCCGATGGGACGGGCGAGCACGCCGGGGGCAAGGCAGCCAGTGATCTGGCCGTGCACATGGCGATGCAGGAATACTATGCCGATGCCACCGAGGACATCGAGCAGTCGCTGCGGCGGGCTATCCGAATGGCCAATGCCGAGGTGTACCGCCAGAGCCAAGATCCTGCCTATGCCGGGATGGGGGCTTCGCTCGTAGCGGCCGTCGTGCAGGGGGACGGCCTGACGGTGGCCCACGTGGGGAATTGTCGCGCCTATCTGGTGCGAGGCGACACGATGGAGGCCCTGACAGCCGATCATTCCTGGGTGGCTGAGCAGGTACGGGATGGACAGCTAACGCCCGAGAAGGCCCAGCAACATGAGCGGCGCCACGAGCTTACGCGGCTGCTGGGGCGCCAGGCACAACTTGTCGTGGACGTGAGCCAAAAGTCCCTACAGCCAGGTGACCGGTTGTTGCTGTGCAGCGATGGGCTGTGGGCGTATGTGGACGAGGCGGCGGTGCGGCGTGTGCTGTCCGCCCAGCCAGCCCAGGCGGCGGCAGAGCAGCTCGTCGCCCTGGCCAACATAGCAGGTGGGCCCGACAATATCACGGCCGTCGTCCTCAGACCCCGTATCTCCATCGCACCACCCCTTCTATCAGAGTCGCGGGCGCAGCGCGTGCTGGCAGGACCACTGGAGCGAGTTGGGGGCGTGCTTGCCGAACCGCTGGCCCGAACCAAGGAGTTGCTGGCCGGCCCCCTAGAGCAGGCAAAGGGCGTGCTGGCTGGTCCACTGGCTTGGGCGAGCGGTGTGCTGGCCGGACCACTGGGAAGGTTCGCGGCCCTTCCAGCCGGGGGACGCCGGCTTGTCGTCGTGCTGGCGGCTGCTCTGTCCGTTGCGATCCTGGCCTGCCTGGTCGCCCTGCTTTTCAGGAGACCGCTGCCCTCCATACCGGCAGTTGAGGTCGCGCCGCTGCGGTACGTGGTCCAGGAGGGCGACACCGCTGAGGCCATCGCCGGCCATTTCCGCGTGCCAGCATCCACGTTGGCAGCCGAACTGGCGCCCGGCCAGCCGGTACAACTGGTGCCTGGCGGGCATGCCATCCTCTTCAGCGGGCGAGTTGTCCGCCTGGATCCACAGACCGATGTGGTGACGTTGCAGGTGCGCAACCGGCAGCAGCAATACGATGTGTGGGTCAACCAGTGGGCCGGCGATGGTACGATCATCAATGCCGATGTCATGGCTGAGAAGGGGGACACCGTGGCTGTGATGGGCTACCTGTCCGGCGATGGTGTGGTCGAGGCCATGGTCGTGGACGTCTGGCAGGACCCGATCTGGCGCACCTGGTACCTTCGGGAGATCGACGGGGATATATGGGTGTATTCGGCCTTCTCAGACCTGGTTGCGCCCGCATATGTCGAGGACGCTGGCGCTGCTGGGAGCCAGACCCTGGCACTGGCGAATTGGTCCCGCTCGCCAACGGGCATGCTAATGCAGTGGGATGAACAGGACCTGTACCGGTTGGGGGATGATGGCCTCTATGCTTCGAGTCTGAGCTCGGCGAACCGCCATTCGTTGACCCAGCGATTGGGGCCGACAGAGACACCGGTGACCCAGCCCAGTGACGAACCGGTGGCGGTGGCCGCAACTCCCGAAGTGACCATGACGCCCGATCTGCCGGAAGCCAGATTCGGCCAGGTGAACGATCCCTATGGGCTGCGCGTGAGGAGTGATCCTACGACGCAGGCGTCTGAAGTGGACCTGCTTCCGGATGGGCAGCAAGTCCGGATCGAGTGCGTGACAACGGGAGAGTATGTACAGGATGTCGATTCAGACCGGTGGTACCGCATTGGCTACGACGAGACCGGGCAGGGATATGTTGCCGCCCTCTACATCGAATTGGCAGACATAACCATAGACGACATCCCCGAATGCGAGTAGCTGAGACAGGTACCGGTTGACTGGCGGTCCGGGTGGGGTCAGCTTGTTTCCCCTCGCCCATGCTCCCTGCCTGAGGCTGGCTCACCCGCCAGGATTGCCTGCACCTCAGGGATACATTCACTGGCAGCAAATATCGTCACCCGGTCTCCAGCCTTCAGCGCGGTATAGCCGTGGGCCATGTGCAGCTTGCGCCCCCGCCGCACCGAGACGATCAGGCACTCCTGGGGCAGTTCGAGGTCGCTGATCCGGTGCCCGACAGCGGACGAGTTAGGGGAAACCTGCAGGTGCACAAAGATGGTGCCGTCTACTTGACCCAGGCGCAGCACCTCGGCCCGGTGCTGGTGGTGGGCGCGGGCGGCGATAGCCTGGTCGTAGGCGCGGATGATGTCGGAGCGGCGGACCACTCCTATGATCTTCCGGGAACCTTCCTCCTCGACCACCGGCAGCCGGCCCACATCGCGGCGGCTCAACTGGCGCAGGGCCTTCCACATCGGCTCGTAGGGATATGCGACCAGGAGTCCCTCCCGGGTGGCGATATCAGCCACGGTCCTGCCGGCGATGGGACCTCTTGCTTTGGCGCGCTCCAGGTCCTGGATGCTCACCACGCCAGCCAACTCGCCTGCCTCATCCACGACGGGAAAACCGTGATGGTGCGAACGCGCGAACTCGCCGGCCAGTTCATCCAAGGACATGCTCAGTGGGACGGTGTCCACATCAGTGGTCATGGCCTCATCCACGGTGACGCCCTGCATGACGTCAATGTCCTGCCCCTGCTGCAGGTGTACCCCCCGCCGGGTGAGTTTGAGGGTATAGATCGATTCGCGGCTGATGAGCCGGGAGATCAGTGTACTCACTACCGTGGCCAGCATGAGGGGCAGGATGATATGGTAGTCCCCCGTCATTTCGAACATGATGAGGATGGACGTGACAGGCGTGTGGGCTGCACCGCTGAAAAAGGCGGCCATCCCGACCAGGGCATAGGCCCCCGGAGGGGCGGTGATGGCCGGGAAGAGCGCGTGCGCCACCTCGCCAAAGGCCGCGCCCAGCATGGCACCCATGAAGAGAGAAGGGGCAAATACACCACCGGAGCCCCCGGAGCCAAGGGTGATGATGGTCGCAAGGATCTTGGCAAAGAGCAGGACCACTGCCATCTGGAGCGCCACTTGACCAACCAGGGCCTGGGTGATGGTGCCATAGCCCACGCCAAAGACCCGGGGATAGCCGGCGAGCTTGGGCGTGAGGATGCCCACTACACCCAGCAGGATACCACCCAGGATCGGTTTCAGGTACTCGGGGAAGTGGAACCTGTCCCACAGGTCCTCGGACAGGTAGAGCGAGCGGGTGAATCCGACCGCAATTAATGCCGCCAGCACGCCCAGGAGCGCGTATAGCGGCAGTTCCCAGGGGCTGATCAGGATATACTCGGGGACGGCAAAAGCCCGCAAGTCCCCTTCAAAGATGTGGGCAACGACGTCGGCTACGACGGCCGAGATGACCACCGCGCCAAAATAGGTGGCGTGAAACTGGCCCAGGATCACCTCCAGGGCAAAGATAGCTCCAGCGATGGGGGCATTGAAGGTAGCGGCTATGCCGCCGGCTGCACCACAGGCCACCAGGTTGCGTATCCGGTCGTCGGATAGGCGAAAGAGCTGGCCGATGGTAGATCCCAGCGCCGAACCGATCTGGGCGATGGGCCCCTCCCGTCCTACCGAGCCACCGGTGCCGATGCAGATGGCAGAGGCCAGTGCCTTGACGACCGCCACACGGGGGCGGATCCGGCCCCCGCGCAAGGCGACAGCCTCCATTACCTCCGGCACGCCGTGCCCCTTGGCCTCACGGGCGAAGCGATAGACGAGCGGTCCCACAATCGCTCCACCAAGGGCGGGGATGATGAGGAAGTAGAAGGGGTAGATGCCCTCCAGCATCCCGCCCAGCCCATCGTAGGCCAGGGTCTGTACACCCTCGATGAGGCGCCGGAAGATAACGGCGCCCAGGCCAGCGCCAATGCCCACGATCAGGGCTGTAAACAGGATAATGCCTGATTCGGAGACGGCACGTTGATCCAACCAGCGAGGCAGGCGCTGGCGCCAGCCAGGGGCAGGTGGGGTGCCCGAACCGTATGCGGACGAATGAGCCCTATTCACCAATGTTGGCCCTTCCCAATCGATGATGTCTCATACAGGCGGGGAAAGCAGCTTGCGTGGGCGACGGCGCCTCCTACTCTGCCGCCCGGGCTGCGCCCCAATCCAGCGGATATTGTACAGCAGTATATCCAAGATGGCAAGAGCCGGTCTCACACCTGCTGGGGGGGTGTTCGAAGCAGGTCGCTTTGGTGGGGTACTTGCGCTCGGTGCGGATCGCCAGATCCGCACCTGTGGGACGCCGGAACTGGCGTTCCGGCTTGAGCGTAGGCCGGATGCCCCACACGTG
>Ga0180438_10002288_pt1 | contig 31760 bp, 21 predicted proteins | sample SS_ome_12_FD_132455 | JGI IMG/M metagenome (GOLD analysis project Ga0180438, IMG submission 132455) | Hypersaline lake sediment archaeal communities from the Salton Sea, California, USA - SS_3_D_2 metaG | ecosystem: Environmental > Aquatic > Non-marine Saline and Alkaline > Hypersaline >... | reverse complement strand
TCCATTATCCTGTAGCCTTTTCCTATATCGACTGTTTTAGTCATATGAGTGAATTTCAACTTCTGGACGAGGCCGGATGCAGCTTCTCTTTTGGTGATCTCGTGGTTATAGGCTTCGATAGCATCTTTTCTTTTCACGACACCGATGAATTTCTTTCCTTTCAGGACTGCGATTTCAGCCACGTCTTCACGGCCGAAGATTTCCATGGCTTGCTCCAGATTGTCTTCAATGTCCAGCTGGATCCCAGAGGTTGCCAGGTCCTGGGCAATGATGAGAGAATCGATGATCTCTTTTTGCCTGACAGATGATTTCAGCTGGTTGAGGGAGAGACATCCTATGTAATTATTATCGGAATCGATCACCTGAAAGCTGTGATGTTTGCCGCTGATAGCCTGGTCAATGATATTTCCGGCGTGCTCTGTATTCAAGAAAACATGATAATCCTGGCTGATGAAATCTTTAACGGGAAGTGACCTGAGGATGTTCACTTCTCTTCCTTCTTTGAAAAAGATTCCTCTTCGTTTGAGCTTCATGGTGTAGATGGATTCTTTGTGGAGTCCGATTGTCAGGAGAGAGGCGATGATCGAGGACAACATGAGGGGCAGAATGATCTTGTAATCATTGGTCAGTTCAAAAAGGATGATGATGGCGGTGATGGGAGCGTGGGTTGCTGCAGCCACCACGGCGCCCATGCCCACGAGAGAGAATGCTCCCGGCGATGAGATGGAGTTGGGAAAGAGGTTGTGAAAGATTGAACCCAGGAAGTTCCCGGTCATGGCTCCAAGAAAAAGGGATGGGGCAAAGATTCCCCCAGAGCCTCCTGAACCGAGGGTTAAAGAGGTGGAGAGTATTTTCATAAAAATAAGGAGTAAAGCGAGCCAGAGACCCAATCTGTTCTGCAGGCAGGCGTCTATGGAATCGTATCCCACTCCGAATACCTGAGGGAGTGTCAGTCCGATTGCACCGATGAGAAGACCTCCCAGGATGGGCTTGATGAGTGGATGAATGGGAGTTTTATCGAATGCATCTTCGAAGAAGTAGAGTGTTTTGATGAAAAGAATCGCCACTAGCCCGCTCACAATTCCTAAAAGGATGTACGGACCGATTTCCCAAACACTGATGAGAGTGTATTTGGGCACGGTGAAAGCTGAAAAATCTCCAGTGATCATCCTCGAGGTGAGCGTGGATATAACCGAGGCGACGATGATCGGGCTGAAAGAAAAGACGCCGAATTCTCCGAGTAGGACCTCCACCGCAAATAGAGCTCCTGCAATCGGAGCGTTAAACGTCCCGCCGATTCCTGCCGCGGCTCCTGCGGCCACAAGAGTCCGCATCCCTCTTTCTCTGATGCGGAAAAGTTTGCCTACAGAAGACGCTAAGCTGGAACTGATCTGGACAATCGGACCTTCACGTCCGACCGACCCCCCTGAACCAATGCAGATAGAAGAAGCCAGTGCTTTTATGGCGACCACTCGATTCCGGATTTGTCCTCCACGGAAGAATAGGGACTCCATTATTTCAGGGACTCCGTGGCCCTTGGCTTCTCTGGCCCCGTAATAAATGATCGGGCTGAAGATCAGTCCGCCCAGAGCCGGAATGAGAAGAGTGAAATACCATGGCTGGGAAGTTGCCGCAGAGATGTAATCCGATGCTCTCCAGAACTGATTCTGGAAAAATAGGATCATGGCTTTAAAGGCGACAGAGGCAAGGCCACCCATGAATCCGATGAGAACGGCCAGCAGTGTCAGGCGTATATGGTCACTGAATTCATTTCTTTTAAAATCGATTTTCATTTTTTTATTTTAATAATGTCATTGCGAACGAAATGCAGCATTCCCCATAGAAAAAATTGAAAAATTCATTTTTATTTTTATATGATTGCTTATTCGCTACACTCATTGCAATAACAATTTTGTTCCATGAGATTGCCGTGCTTCGCTCACAATGACACTTTAGCCTTCAATATTATTGCCAAATTACTAAAAAGTTGCCAGATTAGTGAGCATACACAAAAGTACCTTTTCTCACAATTTGTCCAGAATATTATGCGTATAGAAAAGGAGCCAGCCCCCTTTCTCCCTATCAAAACAGCTTGAGCTGGCCCTGTGTCTCCTCTTCGTGTCTGTCATCAGCAAATAGGCTGATCTGTCCGAAGCATCCATCATGTCCGGGTACAATTTTAACGTCTCCTTTTCTCATCCTCTCTACGCCTATTCCGACTCTTTCCGGAGTGAGTCTCATTAATTCACTGAGTTCCAGTTCGGTCAGGATATTCTGTTCGTTCTCGAATTCATGGATGAATCGGAAATAGATGTCCCAGACGCTTTTGCACTCGGTTGTCTTTTCGATGGCCTGAGCAATTATCTCGTTCAGCGGGATAAGGTTTTTGTATGGAACCCTGAGAGAGATGTATTCTCCCTGCTCCCGGTCAGCGAGTTCATTCACTCTATGCATAACTCCTATGGTGAGCCTTTTCCCACATACAGGACAGATGTTGTTGTGTTGCAAGCTTTCTCTGGGTGAGAAGAGGATATCGCATTTCCTGTGGCCGTCGTAATGATACTTTCCTTCTTCAGGAAAAAATTCAACTGTGTACAGGAATTTATCCGAATCTTTTGTTTTAATGGCATCGACAAGGCCGGAATAGCTGAACTCTGTGTCGAAAACGTTGGCTTCCCTCCCGAGCTTCGAAGGAGAGTGGGCATCAGAGTTGGAGACAAGGCTGTATTTATCGAGAGAGGAGAGTTTCCAATTCATCGCGGGATCCGACGAAAGTCCTGTTTCTAGAGCAAAAATAAAGGGAGTCATTTCCTCGAAGCACTCTTCTATGGTGTCAAAGCCTGAATTGGCTCCGAAGAGCGAAAACCAGGGTGTCCAGATGTGAGAAGGGATGACCACACACTGTGGGCAGTGGTCGGCGACAATCTTGACGAATGCCTTGGCGTCCAGTCCCAGAATCGGTCGCCCGTCAGAACGCAGGTTTCCGAGACCGGAAAGCTTCTGGTTGATTTTCTCCACCGACTCAAAATCCGGAGCGAGGAGGAGGATATGGATTTTCCTCACTTTTCCATTTTTTGAATAGATGAAGCTGATTTCTGTGGAGAGGATAAAAGAGACATCCTGAGTGGAAAGGGGGAGACTTTCGAGGTACCCATTCTCGGAAGGGACGATGTTTTTCAAACGGAAAAAGCCGTTTCCGGTGGGCTGCAATTTCTGTTTGAGAAGAAACAGCCATTCTGGATGAGTGAAGTCTCCTGTGGCGAGAAGCTGTATCCCTTTTATCTTGGCCCAGTAGGCAAGTGTATCAAGGACCATTTCGCGGGAGGTTGCTCTGGAGAATTTGGAGTGGATGTGAAGGTCCGCGACGTATTTCATCGGGGCTAGGAAGAAGTTTAATAAATAAAGGAGGACTTTTCAAGAAAAAGAATAAAAATGTATCGATTTTAAAATCTTTGTCCAAAGTCAAGAAGAAAAAGTTTGAAGAAAAAGGGGACAGGCTCCTTTTTATTGGACTCTCCCTTTTATCATTTTTACTATGAGAAACGTGACTTTTGGGCTATAAAGTACTATAATAATAACGTAATTGTTGCCGATTTCGAGAGGAGGTACAAATGAAAAACAGTAAAACACTAACAATTCTTTTTATGGGCTTTCTGATTCTGGCTTTGTGTGTTCCAGGCATGGCAAAAAAGAAGAAGGAAGTAGTGGTTGAAAGCCACTGGGCTCCTGATCTTATGAAAATAGATGGCTGGAACACGGAATGGAATAAAGAGGCCTTTAGTTCCCAAGGCAAAGTGTCTGTGGATTATGCCTTCATGAATGATGATAAGAATCTGTATATCCTGTTTGTTTTTAAGAATCCCAGATTCCTCAGCACTATCGACCTGACAGGCATGAAGGTGTTTTTTCATCCAGAAGGAAAAAAGGGGGAAGATAGCGGAATAAGATTTGTAGCCAGAAAAGTCTCGGCAGATACCTACATCGCCCTTATGGAGAAAGAAATAGGGCCAGCCCCGGAGGACAAGAAAAAGGCGATTCTGGCTAATCCAGCCTACATTATATTCGGCCATCAGATGATTGCCAAAGGAAAACCTGGGGATTACAAAATAACGGGAGCTGTTTTCAGGAGTCGAAGGGACAATAAAACTTTTATTTATGAATTTTCCATTCCTTTGGAGAAATTAGCGGAAGTAGCCCCGGGAATCGGAGTGGAACCTGGAAAAGTTGTGGACGTCGAATTCAAGTGGGGCGGAACGACAGAAGAAATAAATAAGGCTTTAGCGGGTCGCATCGGAGACGGGTCTGCCTCAGCCGCTGGAGGAGCCGCTGCCGCAGGTGGTTTGACATCGGAGAGAGGTACTGAAGGAGCCAGTTTGGGAGACGTTGAAAGATCTGGTTCACGGCTGGAACAGATGAGACGGATGCAGCCCAAAAAGTATTCCTTCCAGATCAGCGTAAAATTAGCCGAGAGTAAATAATCATTCATATATAATTGTAATCGAGTATTGATACGATCTTGCCTAGATCCCTTTCCGTATTCGTGTTTTTAACGGAAAACCGAGAGAGGAAAGGAAACGGGAGGGAAAAATCTTGAAAAAGAGAATTCTTTCATTTCTTTTCCTCCTCACAGGAATCTTTTTTGCGTATTGTCCCTATCTCGATTCAACCACCAACCAAAGGAATCTGAATGTCCTCCTTATTAGTATAGATACGATCAGACCGGATCGAATCAGTTGCTACAGCCCGAAATACTTGAAGACGCCTCATGTCGATGCCTTAGCCGCAAAGGGCGTGCTTTTCGAAAGGGCTATCGCCCATAATCCACTGACCCTTCCCTCTCATGTAAATATTTTTTTAGGAACCACTCCTCTTCATCATGCTGTTCACGAAAATTTAAAGTCTATTCTGGCTGAGGATTTTCTCACGTTAACTGAGCATTTAAAAGAGAAGGGATATTCTACGGGCGCATTTATCGGGGCGTTTACCTTGGATTCTCGTTTTGGCCTATCACAGGGTTTTGATGTCTATGATGAATCTTACCCCTCCAAGGCGCCCTCTGGATTAACTAGCTATCAAGAGAGAAACGCCGGCCAAGTCATCCAATCCGCTCTCAGCTGGCTCGAAAAGCAGAACTCTCCGTGGTTTTCTTTCATTCATCTCTGGGATCCTCACGCTCCCTATAGTCCTCCCGAACCTTTCAATGAGAAATTCAAGAATGACCCTTACTCTGGGGAGGTAGCTTATGTCGATTCTGAACTGGGAAAGTTATTTGATTATCTAAAAAGAAATGAACTGATGGAGAAAACTCTCATTGTTTTAACCGGAGACCATGGAGAAGCCTTGGGTGACCACGGCGAAACGACTCATGGTTATTTTGCTTATAACAGTACGCTCTGGATTCCGTTGATCATTGCGGGTCCGAGAATCAAGACCACACAGGTGGATGAGTATGTGAGTCATATTGATATATTTCCCACGGTCTGCGACATCCTGGGGATAGAAAAGCCTTCTTTTCTCCAGGGGATTTCACTCCTGCCCTTAATGGAAGGAAAGAAAATCGGCAAAAGAGCCATTTATTTTGAATCTCTCTTTGCTTATTACAACAGGGGATGGGCGCCTCTTCGAGGATTCGTCGAAGATAAGAAGAAATTTATAGATTCTCCTTTGCCCGAATTCTATGACCTGGAAAACGATTTTAATGAGCAGAGTAATCTTATTCAGAATAAGGATTTGGGTAGCCAGAAGAAAGCTTTGGGAGAATTAATGAAAAGATTATCCTATCCTTCAAAGTCACAGACTCCGCGAAAAGTTGATAGTGAAACATTGAAGAAACTGAGGAGCTTGGGATATATCTCCTCTCGAGCCACTCAACTCAAGGAGAGTTACGGTCCTGAAGATGACTTAAAGACCCTTCTCCCTCTTCAGTATAAGCACGACCTGGCAATGAATTTATTTGATAATGGGAGAGTGCCAGAAGCGGTTAAACTTTTTAATGATATCATCAATGAGAGGAAAGATTTCACCCATGCCTACATTTACCTTGCCAAAGTGTATCAGTTACAGGGCCTCGGAGAGGATGCTTTGCCCGTAATCGAGAGCGGCTATAAAAATAATCCTTACGATTATGAAATTATTTCTGCTTACGGTAAGTTATTGGTCAATGAAGGGAAGTTGGATAAAGGAATTGAATTTCTCGAGAAGGCCCTTGAAATAATCGATTATGACCCTGAAGTCTGGATGTATCTCGGGATTGCTTATAGTCAAAAAGGGGAATTTCAGAAAGCTTTGGAATCGAATGAGAAAGCGCTCTCTCTGGATGATACCGATGCATTGATTTATAATAATCTAGGACTTCTTTATTATGTCATTTTCAGCCAAACGAAAAATATCCAGGATCATACCCAGGCATTGGAAAATTACAAAAAAGCCATTATGTTCGATCCTGGTCTGGCTTCCGCTTACAATGGGTTGGCTGGAGTCTACCATGCCGTAGGCCAGATCGACAGTGCAATACCGATGTGGGAAAAGGCTTTGGAATTGGACCCAGATTATGATTTTCCGATATACAACTTGGGAGTGGCCTATTTTGAAAAAGGAAACAAGGCCCAGGCCCTCAAATATTTTGAGAGATACCTCTCTCTCAGAGGGCAAACACTTTCTGCTGAAGAGCGCAAGAGAGTAGATGAATTTATCCGAAAATGTAAAGATTGAATAAATGTGATATATTTGCGGAAGGGCTAAAAGCGGAATGATCAAGAGAACGAAAATAGTCTTTTTCACTCTGCTTTTTTCTTTAGCCGGTTTACTATCTGTACATCCTGCACTCTTAGATTCTGTCTCGAAGCAAGATTCCTTGAATGTCCTCCTTATCAGTATTGATACGATTAGACCGGATCGAATCAGTTGCTACAGCCCGAAATACTTGAAGACGCCTAATATCGATGCCTTAGCCGCAAAGGGCGTGCTTTTCGAAAGGGCTATTGCCCATAATCCACTGACCCTTCCCTCTCATGTCAACATCCTGGTCGGGACCACTCCTCTTCATCATGGTGTTCATGAGAATTCAAAATTCATTTTGACTGAGGACTTTCTCACTTTAACAGAATATTTAAAGGAGAGGGGATATTCCACAGGTGCTTTTGTCGGAGCGTTCCCTTTGGATTCTCGTTTCGGTCTCTCTCAGGGTTTTGATGTCTATGATGATTCTTATCCTTCCAAGGATTCCTCTGCATTTACCTTTCAAGAAAGAAACGCGAGCCAAGTCATCCAGGCTGCTCTCGACTGGCTGGAGAAGCAGAGATCTCAATGGTTTTCCTTCATCCATATCTGGGACCCACACGGCCCCTATCTTCCTCCCGAACCTTTCAACGAGAAATTCAAGGATGACCCTTATTCAGGAGAAGTGGCTTATGTCGATTCTGAGCTGAGGAAGTTATTCGATTATCTGGAGAGGAACAACCTGATGGAGAACACTCTCATTGTTTTAACCGGAGACCATGGAGAAGCTTTGGGCGAGCACGGAGAACTGACTCACGGCTATTTTGCGTATAACAGCACGCTCTGGGTTCCTTTGATCATTGTAAGCCCGGGAATCAGGACCGCGCGCGTGGACGAATATGTATGTCATGTCGATATATTTCCCACAGTCTGTGACATCCTGGAGATAGAGAAACCTCCCTTTCTCCAGGGAGTATCTCTCCTCCCTTTGATGAAGGGGAAAAAAATAAAAAAGCGAGCCATTTATTTTGAATCCCTGGTTCCTTATTACAACTGGGGATGGGCGCCTCTTCGGGGATTGATAGAAGAAAAAAGGAAATTCATGGATTCTCCTCTACCCGAATATTACAACCTGGAAGATGATTTTAACGAAGAAAAAAACCTGGCCCAGGATTTTGATCTGACGGAACAGAAGAAAAAGATGACAGAGATAATGGATGGATTGTCTTCTCCCTCAAAAGTACAGAGTCCACGCAGGATTGACCGTGAGACACGGGAGAAACTGAGGAGTTTAGGGTATATTTCTTCTCCGGCCACTCAGCTCAAGGAGAACTACGGGCCAGAAGATGACTTGAAAACCCTTCTCCCTTTCCAGCAAAGGCAATCCATTGCAGTGAGGCTGTTGGAAGCCAACAGAATTCCCGAGGCCTTCAAAATATTGAATGATATCATCCGGGAGAGGAAGGATTTTGCTGCCGTTTACATTAACCTCTCCACCATCTATGAATCCCAGGGATTAGTGGAGGAATCTCTGTCCATCATGGAGAGAGGCTATAAGAATAATCCGGGAAATTACAGGATTATTTCCAACTACGGCATTCTCTTAGTCAAGGCGGGGATGCCGGATAAGGGGATTGAATTTCTCGAGAAGTCCCTTGAGATAATCGACTATGATCCTGAAGTCTGGACCAATCTCGGGATTGCATACAGTCAAAAAGGGGAGTTTCAAAAAGCGCTGGATTCATACGAGAAAGCCCTTTCTCTGGATGATACCGATGCTTTGATTTACAACAATTTGGGCTTTCTTCACTTCACCATTTTTCTTCTGAAGACAAGTATCGCGGATCATACCCGCGCGTTGGAAGCTTACCGGAAAGCTATCGAGCTCGATCCGGGTTTGGCTTCCGCTTACAATGGGCTGGCCGGAGTCTACCATGCCGTAGGTCAGATAGACAATGCCATATCACTCTGGCAGAAGGCATTGGAGCTGGAACCCGAATATGATTTTCCGGTCTACAACTTGGGAGTGGCCTACTTCGAGAAAGGAAACAAGGCCCAGGCCCTCAAGTATTTTGAGAGATATCTTCTGCTGAAAGACAAAACACTTTCATTTGAAGACCGTCAGAAAGTCGCTGAATTCATCCGAAAGTGTAAAGATTGAGAAGAAGCGTTCATTTTCGCAAGGAGAGTCAGAGCGAAATAGAGAAATGAAGATTCGAGTGAAGAGATTGGTTTCTTTACTGCTTTTCGTCTTGGCAGCAGGGATTTCAGCCGATGTTACACTCTTGAGTACAGCTTCAGAACAGGATGATTTGAACGTCCTCCTCATAAGTATCGATACGATTCGACCGGACAGGCTCAGTTGTTACAGCTCAAAATATTTACAGACTCCCCGAATTGAAGCTCTGGCTGAAAGTGGCGCCGTGTTTGACAGGGCGTTTGCCCACAATCCAACTACTCTCCCCTCCCACGCCAATATTTTATTGGGAACGACACCTCTAGCACATGGAGTGCATGAAAACTCGAAGTTTAAAGTGAATGACGAGTTTCTCACTCTGGCTGAGTTCTTGAAAGAGAGAGGGTATTCTACCGGAGCGTTCATCGGGGCGTTTCCTCTCGATTCCCGCTTCGGTCTGTCTCAGGGCTTTGACATCTATGATGAATCTTACCCTTCCAGGGGGTCGAATACATTCACTTTTCAAGAAAGAAAAGCCAGCCAGGTCATCCAATCCGTACTCAACTGGTTGGAGAAGCAGAACTCTCAATGGTTCTGCTTTATTCATCTCTGGGATCCCCACGCACCCTATTCTCCTCCCGAGCCTTTCAATGAGAAATTCAAGAAAGATCCCTACTCCGGAGAAGTGGCCTATGTCGATTCTGAGCTGGGGAAGTTATTCGATTATCTGGAAAGCCATAACCTATTGGAGAACACTCTCATTGTTTTAACCGGAGACCATGGAGAAGCTTTGGGTGACCACGGCGAAATCACTCACGGTTTTTTTGCCTATAACAGCACGCTCTGGGTTCCTTTGATCATTGTGAGCCCGGGGATCAGGACCGAGCACGTGGACGAATATGTGAGTCATATCGACATATTTCCCACAGTCTGCGATGTTCTGGGAATAGAGAAGCCACCCTTTCTACAGGGGATTTCGCTCCTTCCTCTGATGAAAGGTGAGAGAATAAAGAAAAGAGTCATATATTTTGAATCTCTGGATGCGTATTACAACATGGGATGGGCACCACTCCATGGATTCATCGAAGAGAAGAGGAAATTCATCGATTCCCCTCTGCCCGAGTATTACAGCCTGGAAGATGATTTTAACGAAGAAAAAAACCTGGCCCAGGATATTGATTTGGCGGAACAGAAGAAGAAAATCAGAGAAGTTATGGATGGATTGTCTTCTCCATCACAAATGAAGAGTGCCCGAAATCCTGACAGTGAAACAGTGAGGAAGCTCCAGAGTTTGGGGTATATCTCCTCTCGAGCCACTCAACTCAAGGAGAGCTACGGGCCAGAAGATGACTTGAAAACCCTTCTCCCTTTTATGCGAAAGCACGATGCAGCAATGAAATTTTTAGAGCTAGGCAGAGTACCGGAAGCCGTCAAACTTTTGAATGATATCATCAATGACAGGGAGGATTTCACAAAGGCGTATGTCCACCTCTCTAATGTCTATCAATTGCAGGGTTTAGGAGAGGAAGCCCTAGCTGTCATGGAGAAGGGGTATACAAATAATCCTGAAGATTACGGGATTATCTCCGCCTATGGTCTATTCTTGGTCAAAGAAGGGAAGCTGGATAGAGGGATCGAATTTCTTCAAAAAGCGCTTGAGATCATCGATTATGATCCTGATGTTTGGACCCATCTTGGGATTGCCTACAGTCAAAAAGGGGAGGTTCAGAAAGCAATGGATTCGTACGGGAAAGCTCTTTCTCTGGATGATACCGATGCATTAATATATAATAATTTAGGCCTTCTTCATTTTTCCATTTTTGGCCGGACGAAAAATGTCCAGGAGCAGACCCGAGCGTTGGAATCTTACCGGAAAGCTATCGAGCTCGATCCTGATTTGGCTTCCGCCTACAATGGGTTGGCTGGAGTCTATCATACCGCAGGCCAGATCGACACAGCCATCTCACTCTGGGAGAAGGCGTTGGAATTGGAACCCGATTATGATTTTCCGATATACAACTTGGGAGTGGCTTATTTCGAGAAAGGAAATAAGACCCAAGCCCTCAAATATTTCGAGAGATATCTGCTGTTGAAAGACAAAGCAATTTCTTTTGAAGAGCGTCAGAAAATCGCCGAATTCATCCGAAAGTGTAAAGATTGAGAAGAGGCGTTCCTCTTCGCAAGGAGAATCAGAGCGAAATAGAGAAATGAAGATTCGAGTGAAGAAATTAGCTCCTTTACTACTTTTAGTCTTGGCAGCAGGGATTTCAGCCAATTTCACACTCTTGGGTTCAGTCTCAGAGCAGGATGACCTGAATATCCTGCTCATAACCGTCGATACGATTCGACCGGACAGGCTCAGTTGTTACAGTACAGAGTATTTACAGACTCCGCGAATAGAAGCTCTGGCTGAAAGCGGGGCTGTGTTTGACAGGGCGTTTGCCCACAATCCAACCACTCTTCCTTCCCACGCCAATATATTATTGGGGACGACACCTCTTGCGCATGGTGTGCATGACAACGGAAAGTTTAATGTGAACGAAAGATTTCTCACTCTAGCCGAGTATTTGAAAGAGAGGGGGTATTCCACCGGAGCGTTCATCGGAGCCTTTCCTCTCGATTCCCGTTTCGGTCTCTCTCAAGGGTTTGATGTGTATGATGAATCCTATTCCCTTCCTGGCAAATTCACGTTGCCCGAAAGAAGAGCGGAGGACGTGATTCGGGCGGCATTGGTATGGTTGGAGAGACAGAGCTCCAAGTGGTTTTCCTGGATTCATCTCTGGGATCCTCATACCATGTATTTTCCCCCTGAACCCTTCAGAACCAAGTTCAAAGATGACCTGTACTCAGGAGAAGTGGCCTATGTCGATTCGGAATTAGGGAAGTTGTTTGATTTTCTGGAAGAAGAGGATTTTTTAGAAAACACTCTTGTCATTCTTACCGGTGACCATGGAGAATCGCTGGGAGAGCACGGAGAATTGACTCACAACTATTTCGCCTACAACAGCACGCTCTGGGCGCCTTTGATCATTGCAGGACCTGGACTTGAATCCAGGCGGATTGCTGAATATGTCTGCCACGTGGATATTTTTCCCACGATCTGCGACATCCTGGGAATGGAAAAGCCTCCTTTTCTTCAAGGAGTTTCTCTCCTGCCTTTAATGGAAGGGAAGAAGATCGAAGAAAGAATCATTTATTTTGAATCCCTGGATCCGTATTACAACATGGCATTGGCGCCCCTCCGCGGATTCATAGAAGAAGGGGGAAAGTTTTTCGACTCTCCTCTGCCCGAGTTTTACGACCTGAAGAATGATTTTAATGAGAGCAGCAACATCATCCAGAGAATCAATAAGGAAAAGTACGAAGAACGGTTGAAAAAACTAATGGAAGGATTATCTTCCGAGCAGGCAGGTGACAGCGCGCGAAGAGTTGACCAGGAGACACAAAAAAAACTGAGAAGTTTGGGGTATATTGCTTCTTCCGCTTCACAATTCAAGGAAGAATATGGCCCTGAAGATGACTTGAAGACACTCCTCCCTATCCAACAAAAATTAGACAGAGCGATCATCCTTTATGACCAGGGCAAAGAAGACGAGAGCATCCGAGAATTAGAGGAGATCATCGAGAAGAGGAAGGATTTTTCTCCCGCTTATCTTTATCTTCATTCTATGCACGTGGAGAAAGAGCAAGTGGACAAAGCCTTAGCAGTCCTGGCGGAGGGATTCAAGAACAATCCGGAAAATTATGAAATAGTCAAAGCCTATGGCACTCTTTTGGTTGAGAAGGCAGACTTAGATAAGGGAATCGAGATTCTTCATAACGCATTGGGAATACTCGACTTTGATCCTGAAGTATTCAATCTGTTGGGATTGGCGTATAGAAGGAAGGGGGAAGAACAAAAAGCTCTTGAACATTTCAACAGAGCAATCGAACTGGATAACAATCATGCGGGTGTGTACGCAAATCTGGGTTCCCTCTATTTTGAGATTTTTGCGCGTACGAAAAATGGAGAAGACCTTGCCCAGTCCATGCACTATTTAAAAAAAGCCATTGAGTGCGATCCCAAACTGGCTATTGCCTACAGGGGATTGGGTGCGGGTTACAAAATTGCAGGAAGTATCAACGCAGCCATTTCCGTCTGGGAACAAGGCTTTAAATTGGATCCCAAAGATGATTTTATTGTTGTGAATCTCGCGTATGCCTATTTCGAGAAAGGAGACAAAACTCGGGCCCTCAAATATTTTGAAAGATACCTCTCCTTAAGAGGAGAGACACTCTCTCCACAAGAACGCCAGAGAGTGGAAGATTACATAAAGAAGTGTAAGCAAAAATAAGGCTGGTAAGATCCATCCCTCCATCCCCTGAGATAGGCTCCCTCTGATTATCCCAGCTGCTCATTTTTGCGTTTGGACAGATGTTTTTTAAAGAGAATAAATGATAGATTCGTAACAAGAGAAACGCTAGATTCAAACCTTTCCCCATTCAGAAAGACTCGCTCCCAAACAATCAGAAAATTTTCCCGAATTCTAATTAAAATATAAGTATTCCAGCAGAATTAAAGCCTGCCTCCGCAAAAATAGATAAACAAATCCTATCAGACATCCAAATTTTTGGAAATAATCCAATTTTTTAGGTTTTTAATTGAAAACCATGCTTTTTAATTTTGTAAGTTATTGATTATTAAGAAGATAATAATTCTATGCCTATTGGCACAATCATTGCTTATAGGAAATTAGAGAAAAATGAAAGTATTAAAAGGAGGTGTCTATAGGGTAGGAATAACATCAAAGGCTATGGGTGGAGTGAGGTTTTTCACTCCAGGGTATTGGACGAACCTTTTTCCCTTAAAAAGGGATAAAAAGGAGGAAACTTTATGCGAAAAGCTTTGATTTTACTTTGTGTGCTCTTTTTAGCGGCTCCACTCCTTGCCCAGCACAGAACAGGAAACATTTACGGGACTGTTACTGATGAGGAAGGAAACCCACTTCCCGGTGTGACTGTCACGTTGACTGGTTCCAAGACCGCTGCCATGACACAGATCACGTCTGCAGAGGGTAATTTCAGATTCCTCTCTCTCTTCCCTGAGATCGACTATGTCGTCAGATTAGAGCTTGGAGGATTCAAGACCAAGATCGAAGAGGGGATCATCGTTAACACCGGAAAGAACACCAACTTGACGCTGGCCATGGCGATGGGAGCGATCGAGGAAGAGGTGACGGTCACGGCTGTTTCTCCTGTTGTCGACACGAAGAGGACGGAGATCTCGACGACCCTGGCCTATGAGGCGCTGCAATCACTGCCCAGTGCGAGAGATCCCTGGGTCATTCTGCAGATGACGCCGGCTGTTCAGGTGGACAGGGAGAATGTCGGAGGAAACGAGTCAGGTCAGCAGGCCGGCTTTGTGGCCTTAGGCGGACATGGAGGTGAAGACACCTGGACAATGGACGGTGTCAACATCACAGACCCCGCGGCCACAGGTGCGTCTCCGACGTATTACGACTATGACGTCTTCGAAGAGATCAACATCACCATCGGTGGTGCGGATGTCGAGCAACACACCGGTGGAGTTTCTCTGAATTTTGTGTCACGAAGAGGTGGAAACAGGGTCAGCTTCGGTGGCAGGTTCTACTACACCGAGTCCTATTTTCAGTCCACACCGCCTTCCAATTGGGATTGGGAAGCCGGGGATCCGTATCCCAGTGATCCGACCCAGTGGGATGAACTGCAGCAGATTTTTGGTCAAGGTCTCGGGTACAACAGCATCAGAGATATCAAGGATTTCGGGTTCAACGTTGGAGGCCCGATCCTCAAAGATAAGATCTGGTGGTGGGGTTCCTACGGTGTTCAGGAGATCAAGACGACCGTTATGAACGGTTCGGATGACGACACCATGCTGAACAACTATGCCTTTAAGGTCAACCTGCAGCTTGTTCCGGAGAACAGGTTTGAGTTCTTCATTCATGCAGGCGACAAGAAGAAATACGGAAGAAGTTCAAGCAGTGCCTATCCCTCTGGATGGAACCAGCACGGCAAGTATCATTTTGGAAGCCCGATCTTTAAGTTGCAGGATGAGCACATGTTCGGAGACAATCTATTCATTTCTGCCAAATTAGGGTTTACCGATGCTGGATTTGGCATGTGGCCCGCAGATGACGAAGCGTTAACGCAGTTGCGGTATTACGATGTCGCTAACGACCTTTATACCTACAATGACTGGTTCTTCTCCGGCAGGCCGAACTTGCAGTTCACGCTTCATGGGACCTATTTCAATGATGATCTCCTGGGTGCGTCCCACGAGATCAAGCTCGGATTCGAGTGGAGACACACAAAAGACCAATGGGTAGCCGGTAATCCCGGCAACATGCGCTACAACTTTAACTACAACGAAGCGACGATCAACTGGTCTGGTATTGACCCGGTCCTCGACACCGATAACACTCAGGATATCATGCTTGAGGAGCTCGGTATCGATATCCGCCGGCTCTACTTCGACAGAGGAACATGGCAGGGTGGCCCGGAAGGCGCCTTCCATGTCAGCGGCTTTTTCCAGGATGTGATTGCCTTTGGCCGGTTCACGCTGAAGCTCGGACTCAGGTATGACAGACAGCAGTGTTACAGTAAGGGCGAAGAGAGAAAAACGATCTTCGCTGCGGATACGGATGAGCAGTATTTTGAAAGCTACTACGAGATTCAGCAGAGGCACCTGGCACCCGGAGTTGGTGATGCGATTAACGCGATTTTCCCTGGGATTGTAATTGATCCAGTGGAAACGGCAGACACCGTGCCTTGGTCTGACTTTTCTCCGAGGATCGGCTTGACCTGGGATGTGACCGGTGACGGCAGGACGATTGCCAAGCTTTCCGGCGCCCTGTACCGCAGCCGGATGGCCAGCTGGCCCGCCTACCTGTGGTTAAATGGAGGCGCTGGAGGATGGCTCCGATTCTGGTGGTATGATGTCAATACCGACGATGTTGTGGCATTAAATGAGCTCTACTGGGCTGACTACAGCGACGTCGAAAGGACAGCTTACCCCGCTTTTGTTGGGAACACCTTTGTCGGCGACTATGCGCGTGAGTATGGCCTCATGTGGGGTGGCTATGATTTTGCTGATCCCACAGCGCAGACAGATCCGTGGTATAACGTTGATCCTGACTGGTCCTCTGATAAAACGTATGAAATAATTGCGACTGTGGAAAGAGAGGTCTTCACCGATTTTGCTCTGGCTCTGGATTTCACCTGGAGAAAGTACAACGGCTGGTGGTATAACAGGCGGTATTTTGATTCAACCAACAGCAGACTGCTCGTGAGGAGCGATTATGTGGCATCTCCCAATCCTGTGCCGACGAATTACACCCCTCCGGGTGAAACGGAGGCCCTCGAGCTCTATGAAGCCGAAGGAAGAAACATTTATGTCTGGGGTGCTGGCGTCGAAAACACCGACTGGCGGTATGCGACGAACTCGCCTGACGATTACTATGACATTTATGTCGGTTTCAACATCCGAGCTACCAAGAGATTATCCAACAAGTGGATGGCCATGGGTTCCTTCACCTGGCAGGATCAGAGGAATTACTGGGGAGTGGACTTTCCGCTCAATCCCACCAACCAGTGGGCACAAGATGGTAAGCTTTATGCTTACTCCCTGGGAGCGTCAAGTGGAAAAGTCGGGATGAGGACGTTTTCCCGCTGGATGCTCAAAATGCAGGGGCTCTACCAGCTTCCGTATGATTTCAACGTCTCTGCCACTTTCAACGCGCGTGAAGGGCACATCGTCGAAGAATATGTCACCATTCAGGATAACGATAGTCCTAATCCCTCCAGTTATGATGCTGATATTTTCTTGCGTCCCTATGGCGAGAACAGGCTGCCCACCTTCTGGAATCTGAATTTGAGGGTGGAGAAGGTCTTGAGAATCGGAGATGCCGGTAAAGTCTACCTGATGATCGACGCGTTCAATGTGTTCAACAGCAGCATCCTCAACAGGAAGCGCGATATCAACACAGGAACGATCTACGTTCACAACACCCCGCCAACATTTTCTCCGGAAGCCCGCTCAGGAGAGCCGAATGAGGTGTTGAATCCCAGAATCTTCAGGTTTGGGATCAGGTTCCAGTTCTAATAGAGGTCGTTCGTTCAAGCACGAGTTCAAAGGCCCCTCCCCTCCAAGAGGGGGGAGGGGCCTTTTTTTATACCACTTCACCAGAAATACTGTGATGTGAATGGTAGGCCCTGAGAAAGAATCGACAAATGTTATTTATTAATATAATTCATCAATATATTGTGATCATTCAATTCTAGCGGTCATGAAGAATGAGACATGAGAGATGAAAGGAAAAGATGTTCTTTTATCAATACTCTTTGTCCACTCAAATAAGGTGCTCGGTCAGAATGAATCGGCCTGAATTATATGCAGAATAACCGTTAACCTGATTGCTAAATGAACTGTCCTCATAATAGAACATGATATGTCCTGATTAAAAAAAATTTTACATGGAAAATTCAAAATAAAAAAATAAATTTAAGATTGTAAACTGATTTGTGAATTCCGATATGAACCAAAAAAATGATGATTCGAATGAAGATTCATTCGGTGAACCAAAAGAAGAAGTAATAACCTAAAGAAAATTAATAAGTTAAAGCGACAGGAATTTTCAAACGCAAAAGAAATTTTCTATAATAAAAATAGAGTATTTATAAATGTATAGAATGCAGGGTGGGATGTGTAAATTATTTTTTTTTGGCACAAATATTGCAGTATATAAATACGTAATATAATAAAAATTTAATAACAACGATTCAGCAAAAGGATGAGGGTGAATCATGAATGACAAAAAGTCTAATATCACTGTGTTTTCAATCCCAAAGACTTTGAGCCAATCGATTTACGAACACCTCAAAGAGTCAATCCTGAACAAAGAACTCGAGCCAAATCAGAGGATCAATGAAAAGGAAATCGCTGACAGCTTTCAAGTCAGCCGAACACCGGTCAGGGAAGCGGTGGTCCGGTTGGCGACCGAAGGATTTGTTGAAATTATTTCTCATCGAGAATCTTTAGTTAAGGAAGTCTCCTACAGGGAATTGAAGGAGAGATTTCAAGTTATGGGAGTCATGGACAGGTTGGCAGCGAGTCTAATCATTGATCAGATTGATTCTCAAGAATTGACCAGGTTAGAAAAAATGACGAAAAAGATGGAACGATACTATATTATGAGAGAGGTCGAGAAGTTTTTAGAGGTGAATTATGCAATTCATGGAAGACTCTGGGATTATTTAACCGAAAAGAATAGTTACCTTCAAAAAGAGTTGCGTGCATGTGCCGATCAGATCAAGATGTGCACCTATCCTTTGAAAAGTGCATTTAAAGATCCAAAAATCATAAAAAAGTCAATGAATGCGCACAAGGAAATCGTGGAGGCCCTCAAGACAAAGAACAAAGCTAAATTGGAAACAATTATCTTCGAACATTGGATCCCGCCTTTACCTTAACTTAACTTCCCACCAAATTCCACAAAAAACTCCCACAAATCCTCAAAAGAAATCCATTTTTTTGGATTTTATTCATTATCTTGGATTTAAGCCAGCTCTTCAAAAAACTTTTTTTTCTTTAAGTTTCTGATATTAAATAAGTTAGAACTTTAAACCACATTGGCATGAATAATGCATATAGAATAGTTAATAATTTATTATGTATACAATCAGTTTCTACATTAAACAAGAAAAAGGAGGTGAGAAAAGAAGAGGTCTATCAAAACAAAATTCAAGTATGGGTGGAGTGAAGTTTTTCACTCCAGGGTATTGGACGAACTTTTTTCCCTTAAAAAGGGATAAAAAGGAGGATATTTAATGCGCAAAGCTTTAATTTTACTTTGTGTGCTCTTTTTAGCGGCTCCGCTCCTCGCTCAGCACAGAACAGGAAACATTTACGGGACTGTTACTGATGAGGAAGGAAACCCACTTCCCGGTGTAACTGTCACGTTGACCGGTTCCAAGACCGCTGCCATGACACAGGTCACTTCTGCAGAGGGTAATTTCAGATTCCTCTCTCTCTTTCCTGAGATCGACTATGTCGTCAGGTTAGAGCTCGGAGGATTCAAGACCAAGATCGAAGAGGGGATCATCGTTAACACCGGAAAGAACACCAACTTGACGCTCGTCATGACGATGGGAGCGATCGAGGAAGAGGTGACGGTCACGGCTGTATCTCCTGTTGTCGACACGAAGAAGACGGAGATTTCGACGACCCTGGCCTATGAGGCGCTGCAGTCTTTGCCCAGTGCGAGAGATCCCTGGGTCATTCTGCAGATGACACCGGCTGTTCAGGTGGACAGGGAGAATGTCGGAGGAAACGAGTCAGGTCAGCAGGCCAGCTTTGTGGCCTTAGGCGGAAGCGGTGATAACGACACCTGGACAATGGACGGTGTCAACATCACAGACCCCGCGGCTGTGGGAGCATCTCCGACCTACTATGACTATGACGTCTTTGAAGAGATCAACATCACCATCGGTGGTGCGGATGTCGAGCAGCACACTGGTGGAGTTTCTCTGAATTTTGTGTCACGAAGAGGTGGAAACAGGATCAGCTTCGGTGGCAGGTTCTACTACACCGAGTCCTATTTTCAGTCTAATCCGCCTTCCAATATTCCGGAAGATCAATTAGTTGCGGATGTTTATAATTCTGCGACTGACACTTGGTCGATAGAACCGACCCAGTGGGATGAACTGCAGGAGATTTTTGGTGATGGCTTGGGATTCAACAGCATCAGAGACATCAAGGATTTCGGGTTCAACGTTGGAGGCCCGATCCTCAAGGATAAAGTCTGGTGGTGGGGTTCCTACGGTGTTCAGGAGATCAAGACGACCGTTATGAACGGTTCGAATGATGACACCTCCCTGAACAACTATGCCTTTAAGGTCAACCTGCAGCTTGTTCCGGAGAACAGGTTTGAGTTCTTCATCCATGCGGGAGACAAGAAGAAATACGGAAGAGGTTCTAGCTCTCAGTATCCCGCAGGACGGAACCAGCACGGCAAGTATCATTTTGGAAGCCCGATCTTAAAGTTGCAGGATGAGCACATGTTTGGAGATAACATCTTCATTTCTGCGAAGTTAGGGTTTACCGATGCCGGGTTTGGACTCTGGCCGGCTGATGATGAAGCATTAACGCGGTTGCGGACTTATGACGATGACAACGACCTGTATAGCTCCTATTCGTGGTTCTTCTCCGGCAGGCCGAACTTGCAGTTCACGCTTCATGGGACCTATTTCAATGATGATTTATTTGGTGCGTCCCACGAGGTCAAGGTTGGATTCGAGTGGAGACACACGAAAGACCAGTGGGTCTCCGGTAGTGCTGGCAACATGCGCTACAACTTCAACTATGCCGGACGGACAATGAACTGGTCCACAATCAATCCGGTCCTCGATACGGATGCCTCTCGTGATTATATGCGTGATGAGTTCGGTATCGATATCCGCAGACTCTACTTCTACAGAGGAACATACCAGGGTGGTCCGGAAGGAGCCTACCACGTCAGTGGCTTTTTCCAGGATGTCATTGCCTTTGGTCGATTCACTCTGAAGCTCGGACTCAGGTATGACAGGCAGCAGTGCTACACTAAGGGTGACTGGCGAAAGACGATTTTTACAGAGGATACCGACGAAACCTATCTTGAGAACTATTACGAGATCCAACAGAGACACTTGGATACTGGCATGGATGCCGCGATCCTGGCTCTTTTCCCCGGCATTCAAATTGATCCAGTGGAGACGGCAGACACCGTACCTTGGTCTGACTTTTCTCCGAGGATTGGTTTGACCTGGGATGTGACCGGTGATGGCAAAACGATCGCCAAACTTTCCGCTGCCCTTTACCGCAGCCGGATGGCCAGCTGGCCTGCCTACCTGTGGCAGAACGGAGGAGCTGGTGGAGGAATGAATTTCTACTGGTATGATGGTTATGATTCGACTCTACCTCTGACCACCAACCAGTACAATTCTACTCTGGCTGACGATGTTATCCAGTGGGAAGAGCTTTTCTGGTGTGACTACCAAGGCGGTACGAGAAATGCCTATCAGGTTTTCCCCACAGGCGCTCTTGACAATACTTATCTTTTCAATACCCCAATTCCATCCGCTGGCGGTCAGACCTTAGTTGACATGGCGTATAACATGCACTGGAGTGGGTATGATATCCTTGATCCAAGTGCGCAGACACCTCCATGGTACCAAGTTGATCCCAACTGGTCCTCTGATAAAACGCTTGAGGTGATCGCCACTGTGGAAAGAGAGGTCTTGCCCGATTTTGCCGTAGCTGTTGACTTCACATGGAGAAAATACAACGGATGGTGGTCGAACAGGTCATTTTCTGACCATTTTGAGAACCCAGCCAACCCAGGAGTATATGATGGAACATTGCTGACCCGGACAGATTATGAGGAGATGCCGGTCGCTGTGCCGTCGAACTACACCCCTGCGGGCGAAACAGAAGCCCTCGAGCTGTATGAAGCTCAAGGCAAGTACGTTTATGTCTGGAAAGCGGGTGTGAATGATGTCTACGGCTGGTATGCGACGAACACGCCTGACGATTACTATGACATTTATGTCGGCTTCAACATCCGGGCCACCAAGAGACTGTCCAACAAGTGGATGGCCATGGGTTCATTCACCTGGCAGGATCAGAGGAATTACTGGGGTGCTGAATATCCGATCAATCCCACCAACCAGTGGGCCACAGATGGTAAGCTCTATGCTTATTCGCTGGGTGCCGCAAGTGGGAAATACGGGATGAGGACATTCTCTCGCTGGATGATCAAGATGCAGGGACTTTACCAGCTTCCGTATGATTTCAACGTTTCCGCGACTTTCAACGCTCGTGAAGGACATATCGTTGATGAGTATGTCAGTATTTCAGACGTGAACACGAACAATCCATTAGACACAGGCGGTTCAATCATGCTGCGTCCCTATGGCGCGAACAGACTGCCCACCTTCTGGAATCTGAATTTGAGGGTGGAGAAGGTCCTGAGAATCGGAGATGTCGGTAAAGTCTACCTGATGATCGATGCGTTCAACGTGTTCAACACCAGCATTTTGAACAGAAAGCGCGACGTCAACACTGGGACGATCTACACTGACACTCCCGTTCCTTACACATTCGTTTCCGAAACACGCTCTGGCGAGCCGAACGAGGTGTTGAATCCCAGAATCCTCAGGTTTGGAGTCAGGTTCCAGTTCTAAGACTATTACTCGAGCACGAGTTCAAAAGCCCCTTCCGCCCACGAGGCGGAAGGGGCTTTTTTTTTATCCTTCAAAATGATAGAATAAAAACGGAGGTCTGGGATGAAAAAAAAGATATTTGCTCTCCTACTGTTTTTTCTGTTGGCGACACTCGTTTTCTCTCAGGACTGGACAGGGCAGGGAAGACAGATCGGTTTTGTTTACGATGAGGAAGGCAATCCTCTTCAAGGAGTCAAGGTCAAGCTCATGTATACGCAGACTCAGTCAGGCTTAGAAACGACAACCGATAAAAAGGGGAAATGGGTCGCCATGGGCATAAAAGGCGGAGATTGGTTTGTTGATTTTGAATTAACCGGATATTTGCCAAAGAAGATCAGTATCACTGTCTTGGACTTTCGCCAGAAGAATCCTCAAATCGACGTCACGTTAGAGAAAGCCGAAGGCTTAGTCGTCACGGAAGACGTAAAAGAAGAATACCTTCAAGGAACCAAGCTTTTTGAAGGAGGTCAATACGAGGAAGCTATCGCTATTTTTGCGAGTATTCTGGAGAAGTATCCGGATGTTCACATCATTAATTATGATATTGGGAATGCTTATTTTCAGATGGATAGATACGACGAAGCAGAGCAGCATTACCTTAAAGTGCTAGAGAAAGAGCCCGATAATGTTCATAGTCTCATGGGAGTCGGAAACTGCTACATCAACCGGGGCAATAACGAAAAAGCCCTGGAGTGGTACAACAAAATCGAATTTGAAAAAATTGAGGATGCGACTGTTCTGTACAACATCGGAACAATATTTTATAACACATCTAAATTTGAAGATGCCTTGAAGTATTACAAAAGAGCAGTTGAGATCAAGGAGGATTCACTGGATGCCCGTTATCAATTGGGTCTGGCATATCTGGCAATGGGCAATAATCCGGAAGCCTTGAGAGAATTTGAAAATTATTTAAGATATGACTCAGACTCAGAGAGAGCCACTCAGGTTAAAGGATTTATCGAGTATTTGAAGAGGAGATAAAAGAGAAAACAAATCGGATAGAGAAAGATTTACTCCGCGAGTGAAGAAACCTCATCTTTGCGGAGAGAGCCACAGCGTGAATTCAAAATGATTGAGAGAGAAAATAATCTTCCACTCACCTTATTCTTCCTCTTTTCTTCCGCATGACCAATCTATCACTAATATATAAACAATATGCAGGGAACTGACAACACAAACAGCTTTGGGAGAGGACAGGTGACCTTTTTTAGACACAGAGGAAGAAAGCTTTCCTCTGGACTTCCATTTGGCATAATATTTGCAGATAGTTTATTGAAAGGTAAGAGACTATGATAAAAAGAAAGAAAAATTTTTTATACGCATTTTTTCTTTGTGTCTTTGTTTTTGGATTGGTGAATTGTGGAGGCGCTAAAAGGATAGCTCTTGACCCCGAAAGCTCGGATTTTTACGACACAGCCTACCTCATCATGACTAAAGAAGAGAAAAATATTTTTCATCATCTTCCGGATGCAGACTCTCGAAAAGGATTCATACAGGATTTCTGGTCGAAAAGAGACTCTGATCCAGATACGGATGCGAATGAATTCAAAGAAGAGTTTTTTGCCAGGATAGAATACGCCAACCAGCATTTTAAGGGGGAAGGACCTCCCGGGTGGAAAACAGATAGAGGGAGGATTTACATCTATCTTGGGCCCCCGGATAGAACGGATGAGACATTTACTGATCCGCAAACGGGCCGGGCGTTAAAAGGATCCTGGTTGATCTGGATATATTATAGATACAATTTAGGCGTCATATTTATAGACAATGGAACCGGAACTTTCAAAATAAATCCCATGCCTTATGAAATGGGAGGAGGCTTAATCGGCAATTTAACTGAAGCGATTGAAATGGCCAAATTGGGTGTTTCTTTTCTTGAAAGCAAAGGGTCGGTTAAGTATATGGATTTCGACTTCCAGTTTGACAATGCAAAAAAAGAGATTGTGATCTCACTTTCTGTTAAGTCATTGGAATTTCTTGCTGAAGAGGGATTGCTCAAAGCTGACTTTGACTTTGACTTCCATGTCTACGAGAAAGATGGCTCGAAGAGTGATAGATTCAAAAGAGAAGAATCTTTTGCCGAACCAGAGGATAGCGTTCTTGAGATGAAGAATATAGTCTTTCGTTTCCCGTACAACATGAAACCAGGAAAATATTATGTTGATGTCATCATTATCGAAAAAGGGAGCATGAACAAAGCCAGAAAAATATTTGATGTGAAAGTCTAGACTATCGACAGAATCAGCCATGGTTGTCATTGCGAGAGATTCAAGAGGCTTCCCGCACGAGTGCGAACCGATACCGCATCTCACACAAAAGGAAGACAGGTCTTTCTTGAAATTAGCGGGCCTCCTTGAATCGTTCGCCGTGGCCTTGACGCACTAATTTGAAGGAGATGTGATCTTCTTTTTTGCCCGAAAGAAATACTATAAAGGATTAATAAAATGAGAGTAAAAATAACAAAAATCGTACTTTTTTTCTTTATTATGGCATCTATTCTCTATGCAGCCCAAAAAGTCAAAGAGAAAGACCTGCCTGCTCAATACCAGGAATGGTTAAAACTGACAAGATACATCATCCACGAGAAAGAGAGAGAAGTCTTCATGGAGCTGACTGCGGATTATGAAAGAGATGCATTTATTGATATGTTCTGGAAGCAGAGAGATCCGACACCTGGCACCCCACAAAACGAGTATAAAGAGGAAATACTCGAGCGATTTCTTTATGTCAATAAACACTTTAGCCGCGGGACAACACGGGAAGGATGGATGACAGATATGGGCAGTATATACATGATTCTCGGTGAACCAGTCAGTAAAGAGAGGTTTCCAGCTCCGCATGATATTTACCCGTGTGAAGTCTGGACTTATTATGGGGATCCGGCCAAAGGGCTCCCTCCCCACTTTTGTCTTGTCTTTTTTCAGAGGGGAGGATTTGGAGAGTTTAAGTTGTACAGTCCGATTTCAGATGGTCCGGCAAGCTTATTGATCGAAGGCAAGAGTCTGGATCCCTTTAATTACGAGGCTCTGTATGAAAAAATCCTGGAAGTTGAACCCACTCTTGCCCCAGTCGCATTGTCCCTCGTTCCTGGAGATATCCCCTTCAATTTTCAGCCGTCCACAACGAATGTGACTATCCTGGCCAATATTATGGAGTCACCTAAAAAGATCATCAATCCTTCTTATTCGACGCATTTTTTAAACCTCAGAGGAGTCGTAGATTATGAATACCTGACAAATTATGTACAGAGCACTGCTGATATCGCTTTGATTCAGGACCCTATCACAGGGATCAATTTTTTGCATTTCTCAATAGCCCCGGACAGCATTTCTATAGACTTGTATGAGCCCAGAGACCAATACTTCTGTAATTATACGCTGAACGTGAGTCTAAGAAAGAATGAAGACACAATTTTTCAGTATACTAAAGCCTATCCACTTTATTTTACGGATGAGGAACTCAACAGAGTCAGATCGAGCGGGCTGACTATCGAGGATTCCTTTCCGATTGTCGAAGGCGATTATAAGCTGGACATCCTTCTTCAGAATTCGGTCGGCAAGGAGTACTGTCATGTTGAGAGGTCTGTCCTTATCCCAGCTGAGTCGGATTTGCCTCGTATATACGGTCCGTTTTTGGGCTATGAATTCCATGATTACGACAGCAATCAACACATTCCTTACAAAGTCGTAGACAAGAAACTGCTCGTTGATCCGAAGAAGACATTTGCGACCTCTGACACTCTTGCCTTCTTATTCACTGTCTCCAATGTCACAGAGGATTTATGGAGAGATGGAGAGGTTAAAGTCTCGATAAAAGGCAAAAGAGGAAAAAACCCTGTCAATAAATCATTCGGTCTGAAGCTGTCCAATTATCCGTTCAGAGAGATAATGAGCATTCAGCAGTCTATCCCGGTCAGAGATTTGACTCCAGATTACTATGAAATCGACTTGAATTTTGTTGATGGGAATGGAGAAACAATCGATGAAGATGGAACGGAATTCGTTGTCGGATTTGAAGAGGCCATTCCTCACCCTATTGCGAGAGCCAAGGCCATATCCCTCACCAACAACTTTTTGTTTTCTTATGCGCTGGCTTATCAGTCCGATAAGATTAAAGACTATGAGAAGGCTGAAGAATATTATGAGAAGGCGTACAATGCAAACCGGGATTATAAGAAAGGGATACTCGAGTATGCCAATTTCTTGTTAAAAGTGAACAAGTTCGAACGGAGCTTGGAGTTGATTGAAAATGTGAGAGAAGATGAGAGGCTGAGATTCGATTATTATCTGGTTAAAGGAAGAGCGTATTTGGGAATGGCTCAATATGATGAAGCCATAAATAATCTACTCGAAGGAAATAAAATTTACAATAGCGATACAGGTCTTTTGAATTCCCTGGGCTTTTGTTTTTACAAAACCAACCAGAAAGATAGGGCACTCAATGTGTTGAGGGCTTCTCTTCGTTTGAATCCAAATCAGGAAAACGTCAAGAAACTGATAGAGGAAGTCGAAAAAAACCTTAAAGAATAATCTATTTAACTATCTCAAACTCAACCTTTTTCTCGACCGCATTTCCTGTCACTTTATCCGCAATCTTCATGGACAGGATGTGCTTTCCAGCCTCGAGTTCACGAGTTTCTTCCTTTTCCCCGGACTCGGATTTGATGACCACCCTTTGCACCAAGGGAAGGCTCTGCTGAACGAGAGGATTAGTATAGTTTCCAGGCGCATAGCGAATAGCTACCTCTTCTCCTTTAAGGACCTCGAAGTTTATCTCAATGGCATACTGTCCGTCTTCTCCGGGTTGAGCTCCGAGTATATAAAAGAAGAGCTCAAGTGTATCTCCAGGGGAAAAGACTTTCTCCATGTTGAGTCCCATTTCATAGATAATAAAAGTGAATGTGCCTTTGTGGACAGAGGCTTTTGTTTCACGCGAGGGCATCTGCTTCATTTCACTAACGAGCAGGATAGGAGTTGTTTCGAGGCGGTCAGTGAAGTTAGCCTCGTCAGGAATAGAACATTCCAAATACTGTGTCCCTATTTTTTTCAGGTCGGCAGAGGCTATGGCCATAGACAGGAGATAATTTCCAGGAGGCATAAGGTTTCTGGCCGTATAGAGTTCTTCCTTATCTGGCTCATACGAGCTGCCATCGACCTGCATCATCACAGGGATATAGACTTCTCGGGCCACTTCTCCGACCACATTATTTTCAATTTGATTAAATTGAAGGAAGACATGGGCGCGAGCCTGAAGTCTGGATGCGGTGGATTGGAAGATCGATTCGGTTTCTTCTTCTTTTTTCTTTTTTTCGGGTTCTGCGCCACCAGTAAGGGGTGTGAAACCGAGGTCTGAGTTTTTCACTTTGAAATAAAGGACGTTGTGCAGGTTCGTCCGGACAGGGAAATCAGGGAGACAGAGATGTTGGATAATCGTGAAAGGAATGTCCATGCGCGCTTCTCTTGAGGGGATTCCTTCTTCAAAGATTTTTTTGACAGCATCGGGGATAATGATTGGCTTCGACTTGTCGGCCTGTGCGCCTTGATCGGCTCCGCGGGCGATAAGGTTTGGTGAGAGTATCAAACTAAAGATAAGTCCAGATAAAAGAACCAGGGATGCGTGTTTTTTAAATTTCATGTTTCCTCCTAATTCGCAACTTTCACATCTGATAGAGGCAACTTCTTTATGTTTATTTAACCTGGTAGTGGAAAAGATGTTTTCCTTCCTGGCTAAATACAAATATAACAGAATCAGAGTTTTTTTTCAATAAAAGTAAAAGGGGTTCGCTTCGAAAGCATCTCAAAATCTGTTATTAAAGGAAGCACTTTAGATCAGACGGAGTGCGTGAAAAACAGGCGGCCTTTTCCCCTTTACACTCCTCAAGGCAAAGCCTGACCTTGAGTGCTATCCACTGATCAGACACGAATCCTATTGCCGCTGTCGCTGGTATTTTATCACTGCTCTTTGATGTTCTTTAAATGTGCGGCTGAAGACGTGGCTTCCGTCATTCTTGGAAACGAAATAGATGTATTTTTCTTTTGAAGGATAAAGAGCCGCCTCCAGAGCGGCTTTTCCCGGGTTGCAGATGGGTCCAGGAGGCAGGCCTCGCCGGAGATAGGTGTTGTAGGGCGTGTCTAATTTCAAGTGTTTTCTCAACAGGCGTCCTTCATAAATTCCCTGCTCCTTCATGGCGTAGATGATGGTCGGGTCACAATCGAGTTTCATCCTTATTCTCAGTCGGGTGTGGAACACGGCTGAGACCAGCTCCCTTTCCTCAGGGATAGAGGTTTCTTTTTCGATCAACGAGGCCAAAGTCACGACTTTTCTTGGAGTCATGTTTATCTCAATCGCTCTTTTTCGCCATTCCTCAGTAAATACACTTTTGAACTGGGAGACGAGTGTGGAGATGATCTTCTCTGCGGAGGTTCCTCGCGTGAAATGATAGGTCTCAGGGAAGAGATATCCTTCAAGATTTTCCGCTTCGATATCGTAAGACCCAAGAAGTTCGGTCCGGGAACACGCTTCGAGAAAGTCTTCTTCATCTACGATTCCCAAGGACTCAAGATGTTGAGCGATTTCTCGCCGTGTTAGGCCTTCGGGAATGGTGACGGGATGGAAATAAACTTGTCCTTCTGACAGAATGCGAAGGATTTTTTTTGTCGACACCGGAAGGCTAAGCTCGTACTCTCCGGCCTTCAGGCTCATTGAAGAAAAATAAATCTTATAGCCCAGAAGAAAAGGCCATGTTTTCTTGATGATTCCTTGTTCTTTGAGATTTTGAGCGATGCTTTGCACTCCATTTCCCTCTTCTACCACGAAAAAAGTTTTTTGTGGAGTGACTTTAGGTGTACTGTAAAACTCGAAAGAAAACCATGCGGAGAGGATGAGAGGTATGACCGCTGAAATGATGAGAGCGGTTTTAATGACCTTGAGTATCATGATGTTTTGCTTTTTTACTTTCCAGGTAGCTCGAGAGAATGAGCGAAGCGGATATCTGGTCTTTTAAGTTCTTTTTTTTTCGGAAATGAGTCTTTTGCTGGCTGAGGATTTTCAGGGCTTGCTGTGTTGTCAGTCTTTCATCCCAAAAGACGATGGGAAGATTGAGCGTCCTCTCGAGCCAGCGGGCAAATTTTTTTGTTTTTTCCACACGTGTTCCCGGGCTTCCGTCCATTCTTAAAGGGAGTCCGATGACGATTTCACTTATCTCGTATTTTGAAACAAGTTCGAGAAAGTACTTTTTATCTTCCTCCTTGTTCTGGAGACGGTAGCGGCCGATAGTCTGTGCTGTCAACAGGAGCGCGTCGCTAACAGCCAGGCCTATATTCCGGTCGCCGAAGTCAATTCCCAGAATTCTCATGGATTGTAGTTTTCTCTTTTTCTGTTTTTTCTTTGATGTCTTTCAAAGCCCAGTTCGATCAGTTTTTCAAGGAGGCGAGGGAAAGAAAGACCACTCACTTCCCAGAGCTTTGGATACATACTGATTTCTGTAAAGCCTGGAATAGTATTGATTTCACTCACATAGATTTTTTCGGTTTTTCCATCCATCAGGAAATCCACTCGGGCCATCCCCGAACATCCGAGGGCTTTGAAGGCTTCTACGGAGAGATGCCGGATTTCTTCGGTCTGGGAGGGAGTGAGTTTGGCCGGGATTCCGAAACGCGTTTTTCCTTCAATGTATTTGTCTTTATAATCGTAGAATTCTCTGAAGGGGATGACCTCTCCGGGCAGAGACGCCTCAGGCTCTTCATTTCCCAAAACACTGCACTCCAGCTCACGTCCCAGGATCCCTTCTTCAACAATGATTTTCTGATCATAGCGGAAGGCTTCGTTGAGCGCAGCAGGAGTTTCATTTTCATCGATCACTTTGGAGATGCCGACACTCGAACCGAGGCAGGCCGGTTTCACAAAGCGCGGAAGCGGCAGCTTCTCTTTGATTTCAGAAAGGACGAATTCTCTGTTCTCTCTCCATTCTTTTTCCAGAAAAATGAGGTGTTCAACGACGGGCAGGTTCTTGGCTTTAAGGATTATTTTCGAGACGGCCTTATCCATTCCCACTGCGGAATCTAAGACAGAGGCTCCGGCAAAGGGGACATCGGCCATCTCTAGAAGTCCCTGGAGCGTTCCGTCTTCACCGTATGGGCCATGGAGGACGGGGAAATAAATGTCTGCCTCGACGGTTGATGAGGAAGAGTTCTTATTCCAGGGGAGGAAAGAGGAGAACGAACCCGCATTCAAAGCTTCGGGAGAGAGGAGAGGAGATTCAACGACTTTCCAGTCTCCTTTTTTGTTGATGTATATAGAGATTATTTCGAATTTTTTTTGGTTCAGATTTTTATATATCGAAACCGCAGAAAGAAGGGAAATTTCATGTTCAGCGGAACGGCCGCCAAAGAGGAGAGCGACCTTTCTCTTTTGAGTTGCCATTTTCTCCTTACGAGAGATTATTGTAAAGGAATGAGCCTTCCTTGTCTATTCCAGTTGATAGGTTCAGGTTTGGTTCTTCGATAACACGCAACTTTTGTCCCTTCGAGAACCTTGGAGGGGGAACAGCTGCGCTTTCCCCCTTCCAACGCTCGCCTCACTCCGCTTACGGCTCCCTGCCTCCCCTTCTCGGGCAGGACCTTAACTTCTGCCCTGCGACCAAGGGGGCCTACCCCCTTGGATTCCCCACTGATTTGTGTCCACTGAACAAGCCACAAATCAGGCCAAAGATGCTCGGTTTCAGGCTCCGCTCTCCTCTCCATTCTGGAGAGGAACCATGCCCGCTCCGCCTTCAAACGGTTTCTCAGAACCAATCCCTCACTTAGATTTAAAATGCTCAACTACTTAATTGAATTAGATTGATATTTCTGTTGAAAAAGATGACACGATGTATAAGTAAATTCAGCTTAAGAAAAATGTGGTTTGTTGGATGTTAAAGAGAATCTATGAAGCTTTTGCTCGGATTGAATCTAATTCTTTTCTTTTTAGGGATGGTGATGGGTTCTCCGGTTTTTGGGTTTCTTCCTCTCCTTGCTTTTCTATTTTTTGCTTCAAAACTGCCAAACCCGGAAAACGTAACCCTGGTTCCTTTTTTCAGCGATGACTTGATACCGCTGATCAGGGAAGAGAACGCTTTTTCAGCCTGAAGGCCAGTGATCCCAGCGTCCTTTGCCATTTTGGCCGTTATTGCTTTTTTATTCACAGTGAGCCTCCTTAGCTTCTTACCGCTCATGGGCGGATTTCCTTATGTTATGAAGAAGCGATGTTGAATGTCAAGAAAAAGGTGCGGAATCCGTCAAAAAAACGCCTCTATTGACAGATTTAGTCCATATTCATATAATGAGGACAAAGTTCAGGATGTAAAATCTGAAAAGAGGAGCAATAATGAAAAACTATACTCTTAAACCAGGGGTGAAATTTCTGTTTTTTTTCATGATAATTCTTCTTCTTTTCCTTCAAGGAGAGAGTATCGGTTTGAATCCTGGAAACGGAGAGAGAACTCAAGAGCAAGAAGTCAAGAAAGCGCGGTTGTACAAGGATGTCTTTCCTCTAATCTCTGAGACTGACCTCTACTGCTCGTTTTTTGTCATAGATAAATTGAAAATGGATA
>Ga0180438_10002287_pt1 | contig 31760 bp, 30 predicted proteins | sample SS_ome_12_FD_132455 | JGI IMG/M metagenome (GOLD analysis project Ga0180438, IMG submission 132455) | Hypersaline lake sediment archaeal communities from the Salton Sea, California, USA - SS_3_D_2 metaG | ecosystem: Environmental > Aquatic > Non-marine Saline and Alkaline > Hypersaline >... | reverse complement strand
TAAAAAATATATTCACCCGTCTTTTTATCATGACCAACAACATCTGGTTCACCGCCAGTTCTTTCCATTTCATTGAGTGACCACAGTTTTTCAGTATTAATTTCCAGCTTTGCTTGTACCTTAGTCCATTCAAGACCTTTATGGCGGTTCATGTTTTTCTCAAAACGGGCTTTCAATGCTCTAAATAGTTCTTTACGTTGTTCTGGTGACAATTCTTTTTTGAATGCAGTAATTGATGCCATTATTTTTCAAAGTTTACAAAAAATTTTTAATTCCTCTCAGTTAAATTAATAAGAAATATTTTAAATACCTATATATTTCTTTAAAAATTTATTTGGAATTTATGAATCTGTAATTATTTATGATTCGAGAAGTAGCTTATAATCTGATCTGCAATAATTTTTCCGTGAACTTGGCATTTACTTTTTTGCATATGGTATAAGTAGCACTTTCAAGAAAATTAAGAACACTATAATTTAATTTTCATTATTTTCATCAATGATATTATAAATCTCGTCAATCAAGTTATCCAACTTTATTGTTTTCTGTTTTTCTGAGTTCATATCTTTTATGGTTATTTTATTATCTTCCATTTCTTTAGGACCGATAATTAAACTAATTAATACACCTAATTCATTCGCTTTTGCTAATTGGTTTTTTAGGTTATTAAATCGATAATCAATAATGCATGGAAAATCTTCGTTTCTTACTATTTTAGCAAGCTTTAAAGCATAACATGAGACATCTTTATTAATACAAGCGATATATACTGTGTCTGAATAATCCTTTTTTCGGATATCTTCTGGAATTAGATTATATGTTTTTAGGAAAAGGGACAACATTAGCACCCCTAATCCAAATCCGGTTCCAGTTATCTTTTCTTCTGAATATAGGGAAATTAGATCATCATATCTCCCGCCTCCAAAAATACTTCTTCTGTTTGCTTCTCCCGTATCAAAAACCTCATAAACAATTCCTGTATAGTAATCTAGACCTCTTACGATACTCGGTGAAAAGGTACAATATTCTGAAAGATCTGCATCTTTTAGGAGTTTTATAAATGAAATCAATTCAGTATAACCTTTCGATTTATAAAATTCTTCTGAGATATCTTCAAAATTATTTAAAAGGTCATCTATGTTTTCTGCTTCCTTTAATTTATAAATACCTTGAATAATAATCTCATCTTTAAAATGATCTAATACGTATTTTTCATATTCAGACTCTTCCATTTTATCTGCTTTATCTAGGATTTTATAAACTAATGGAATTTTATCTTTAGGTATTTTCAAAATCATCTCACATAAAGAATCTATAAACCGTCGATTATTAAAAAAGATTTGATATTGATCAGAAGTTGCTCCAAATTGAGAGAAGATATCAATTATGATATTGAATATTTCTAAATCCCCATAGAGACTCTCTTCACCAAGTATATCAAAATTTATCTGCTTAAAGCTTCTTTTTCTACCTCTTTGAGGTCGTTCATAACGAAAGCATGTTGGGACTGAAAACCATCTTATTGGTTTTTTAAGCTCTTGACTTTTCGCGGCGATCATACGAGCTAAAGAAGGAGTTAATTCTGGTATTAGTATTAATCTTTCTCCTTCTTTTTTTTCCACTATAAATGATTGTTCATTGACTAATTCCTCGGAAGATTTAGCTTCAAAAATTTCAATAGGTTCTAATTGAGGACTCTCAAATTCTTCATAACTATATAGTTCAGCAATGTCCTTTATCATTTCTATTATCCAATTTTCTTCTCTCAAATCATCTGGATAATAATCTTCCATTCCGCGTATGGGGCTAGTTGTAAATTTCTTTGACATGTCATCACAAAATTGATTTCAATAAATTAAAATTATAAAAGAATTCTAACAAATATTTTTTTCGATTTATTTAATATCTTTTTTACTTTATTTTCTTCAATATAGTATAAAAGTGGAAGGAATTAAAATCAATTATGACAGATTCAGAAATTATTAATCCCGGAACTCCTGTTGCGGGACCCTATACCCCTGGAATTAAAGTAGGAAATCTATTATTTATATCTGGTCAAGGGCCTGCTCAAGGGACCATAGATATTAAAGAACAGACCATTACTACTCTAGAAAAGATTAAAAAAATTGTGGAAGCAGCTGGAGGAAAGATGTCTAATATTGTCAATACCACAGTTTTTTTGAAAGATATAAAAGATTTTAGTGAAATGAATCGAAGTTATAAAGAATTTTTCGAGAGTAATGGGGTAACTGAGAAATTTCCAGCTCGTGCAACACTTGAAGTTTCAAATTTACCTCTTGAAACTATGCTGATAGAAGTAAGTGCTATAGCGGTATTATAATTCAATTTTTTTTTCTTTTTTTATTATATCCTGTTTAGCTTTATAAAAAAGAGAAAAAAAGATTAATATAAATCTTTTAGAATAAATTCCAGATCAAGATTTTTTAAGGTTTCTTGTAATGGATATCCATTATCGGGATTCCATCCCATTTTTTCACAATATCCTTTATAATCCGCTAAATAATCAATCTCTACTGCTCGTTCGGATATTTTACTTTCTATTATTTTAACTCCTTCTCTTAAAGTAAATGCTTGTCGTAAGTTTTGTATTCTTAATCCAATCTTAATAATCTCATCCATAGTTAAATCCCATCCTACAATTGCTTTGATGAAAGCAATTAAAGGATATTGTTGGAAAAATGTAAGGAATTCGCATAAACCCAAACTATTAAAGCTTTGCCAAAGTCCTGCTATTAGTTTTTCAGCCTCACTTCGATCTTCTCCCGGTCGTTTAAATTTTTTTGGGAGTGTAAAGCCTTCAAATAATCCATCTGGTTTAATAATGGGGCCTCCAGCGATCATGTCCAAGCATGCAGTAGTATGTCGTCCGGGAGTAGGATCAAACGCAAAAGCGGCACCCATGCTTTTATAATATTTAGCAGAATGCATTCCCAATTCTTGTCCCATAGCTTGGATCGCGTATTTTTCACTACCTTTCCCAATTTTTTCTGCCGCAATTTTACTTCCATCTGCTAAAACATGACCAAAACCTTCTCGATCAATCATCTTTTTCAATATTTGGATAATTGCATCTGAATTTCCCCATTTAAGCATTATGCCTTCTGTATCATCTACTCCAATTATGCCATTCTCAAAACATTCAATAGCAAAGGCAATTGTTGCACCCGCTGATATAGTATCCAATCCAGCTCTATTGCATAAGTCATTTGCGATAAAGATGGTCTTTAAATCATCATTTAATAGTAAATGCCCAAAGCTTGCACAGGTTTCATATTCTGGTCTGTGAGTTTCATCTATATTTGCTTCAGGAATTTTCATAATCGCTCCACATTGAACTGGACAAGAAAAACAACCATAGGATTTCTCTTTGTATTTTAGTAGTTCTGTTCCGGATATCTTGTTAACTTTTTCTTCGGGAAAATCTTCTTTAGTACCACCCCAGTTTTTACAGGGAGTATCTCCAATTTGAAAAGATACAACATTTCCAAAGGTAGTACCTAAAGTTCTCCAAGCTTCAACAGCACCTGCAGTTGCTGCTTTAATTTGTTCATTATAAGTTTTAGCCTTTTCAAGTAATAACTCTTTATCAGCACTTGAAACTGTCTTATTCCCTTTAAGAACGATAGCTTTTAATTTTTTGGAACCCATTACTGCTCCGAAACCAGATCTTCCTGCTATTCTTGCTTTATCGTTTACTATTCCCGAGATTAGTGATATCTTCTCTCCAGATTGACCAATACTAGCAACTTGAACCTTCCCATGCTTATTTTTTAATGCCTCTTCCGTCTGAACAGCATCTAATCCCCATATATCACTAGCATCTAAAATTTGCTTTTTATCATCTATAATAGTGATGTATTTAGGAGTTTTTACAGCTCCTTTTATTAAGATCGCATCATACCCACACTTTTTTATTTCTGGTCCAAAATACCCCCCACAGTTTGAATCACCCCAGGTTCCGGTTAATGGAGATTTCCCAGCAACCATAAAACGACCTGATAAAGGTGCTACAGTACCAGTTAGTAATCCAGGAAAAAATCCAAAAACTGATTCTGAAGAAAGCGCGTCTATTTTTGCGGGCATATTTTGATAAATCAATTTAGTAGCTAAACCATAGCCTCCAAGATATTGTCTATAAATCTTCTCTGATAATTCTTCTTCTTTAAAACTTTCATCTGTAAGGTTTATCCATAAAATTTTACCCATATATCCATTTGCCATTTTATAGATCATCTATTTAATTTTTGATTTTATGATGTAGATTATACTTTAATTTATATCATTTTTGATTAAGATTTGTGTTTTTATATCAATTAATATCATGTAGTTTTGCGTTATGTATGCAGAATCTCATCGATTTCTTATGAATTTATTCTATATTTAATGAGGTTAGAATGATTTATTACATTTTCATAATTAGATTCATTATTATTATTCGTTCAAAGTGATATAATTGAAGAATAAGAAGTTTATAATAATGCATCAAGAGGACAATTGCGCAACCACTCTAGAAGATCTAGAAGAAAATGAAGAATTGGAACTTGAGAATCGAAAAATTAAATTAAATCATAACATTCCTTTAGGGCATAAATTTGCTTTGGAAAACATTAATAAAAGTGACCTTATCAAAAAGTATGGAGAAATAATAGGGATAGCTACCGAAGATATTAAGATTGGAGATTGGATTCATACACATAATATTATTAGTCATTATTTGAAAGAGGTTTTAAACCTATGAAGGAAGAATTTCTTGGATATGAAAGATCAAAAGGAAAAGTAGGAATTAGGAATAAAATTGCAGTTATTTCTTCAGTAGTTTGTGTCAATCAAATAACTCAACAAATTGCAAATAAGGTTGATGATGCTGTAGCAATCACTCATCCTCTTGGCTGCGGGCAATTTGGACCAGACTATAATAATACCCTTCGAACTCTAGTAGGATTGGGGAGTAATCCAAACATCTATGGAGTTATCGTTGTTGGATTAGGTTGCGAAAATTTAAAAAGTAGAGTTCTTGCGAAAAATATCCAAAGATCAAAAAAACCTGTTGAATTCTTTGATGTTCAGGATTTAAAGGGAGGATCAATTGCTGCAATCAAGCATGGAATAAAGCTTGGAAATCAAATGAGAGAAGAAGCAAACACTTTAAAACGGGAATCCTTTGATTTTTCTAATTTGGTTCTTGGTTTAGAATGTGGAGGCTCTGATTCGATTTCGGGGATTTCAGCTAATCCTACAGTGGGATTAATTTCTGATAGAGTCGTTGAATTAGGAGGAACTTCTATTTTACCTGAATTTACTGAATGGATTGGAACAGAACACCTTTTGGTTAAAAGAGCGATAAACAAAGATGTCGCGGATAAAATTTATGCTACTATTTATGGCTTTATAGAACATCTTAAAGGCTTAGGAATAGATTTTTTAGGTGTGCAACCAACACCTGGAAATATTGAAGGGGGATTATCAACTATAGAAGAAAAGTCCTTAGGAAACATAGCAAAATCGGGGAAGTCACCTATTCAAGGAATTTTAGAATATTCAGAAGTACCGAAATCTAATGGTCTCTATTTAATGAACGAACCTGGGCTTGATATTGAATCTATGACGGGTTTAGCAGCAGCAGGAGCACAGGTTATACTTATGACAACGGGTAGAGGTAGTCCTTGTGGAAATCCCGTAGCACCTGTGATAAAATTATGCGGAAATCCAAAAACCTGCGAATGGATGGGGAATAATATCGATATCGATGCTAGTGTAATTATAAAAGGCGAAAATTCTATTGAAGAGCTTGCAGAAGTTCTCTGGGTAAAAATCAAAAGCATTATGAATGGACAAAAAACACAAGCAGAAAAATTAGGATTTAATGATATAGCTATATGGAGAAATACCGCTTCCCCGTTTCATTATATGCATCGCAAATAGGTTAATCTTAAATTATTTGAATGGATTTTTCTCTTTAAGGATTTTATCTTGATATTCTTTTAAAGGTGGGGGACAGAATCCCTTCTCCGTCGCTTCTTTTTTCATAGATTTCATAATTTCACCAAGGTTCAGTGAAATAGGACACCAATGATAACAATTCTCACAATTAGTACAAAGATATAACCCATCTGCTACAGCAGATTCAATGCCATTATGTATATAATCTCGTATTATCGCAGTGGAGCCAAGACCATATTTAGAAGCATAAATGTTTCCAAATGCACGAGAAGCAGTACAAACATAATTACAAGTTCGACAACCGATACATTTTAAAAACTCCTTGAACAGAAGATTCTCTTCCAAGGCTTTAGTTCTCCAATCATCTACAAGGATTACAACCACCTCTTTAGCACCATACATTCCTTGAACACTTGTTCCTTGAATATCAGAGGTATTTGAGGGCCCTGAGATTAAACTAATATAATTAAAGGAAACATTGTTAATTCTTGATTGTAGTTTAGTCACCAATACAGCATCTAACAGAGTAGGAACTATTTTAGTTATCCCACACACTACAATATGTTTTTCAGTTGCTCTTGTGAGTAAGCTAATATTGCCTTCATTTTCACCTAACACAATTGTCCCATCTTCAGCAGAGATTGCATTAGCAGAAGTTAAAGATATTTTAATTTTATTCAATAGTTCAATTCGATAAGTCTTTCGGAAATATTCAACAATATCTTTCGCCTTAGGTTCGAGTTCTACACCGTATACTTCTTTTAATTTATCGGCAATTTCTTTTTCTGTAAAATGAGCTCCAGGGCCTACCTGAAAGCTGGGTAATTTATAATCAAATAATTGAACAAGTACATCGCCCAAATCCGTTTCCTTTATTTCAATGTCATTTTTTTCTAAAAAATCGATTATTCCAATATCTTTGGCCTCAACAGATTTAGATTTATATATTACCTTACTACCCCCTAATTCTTCCATAAAAAATTGTTGTGCTTCTTCATTTGTTTTCGCATAGAGTACTTTCATATTATTTTTCGACATGATATCAATACATCTTTGAACATAATCCTGCATATTATCAACAAATTCTTCCCTCATTTTTATCAAACGTTCCCTATACCTCTCAACAAATTCCCTACTAGTATCTTCATATAAATATCTCATATCGTGTTGCCGAGTTTTAATTGTACAAGCAAATTTCCAAAAGTCACCGAATTTTTTTTCTAATGTACCATCGGTTTGTAAGGTATTGATATTTTTCTTAACTTTTTCATATAATTTTTTTCCCTTTTCATTCAATAATCGGATCAACTCCTTCCATTAATTTCACAATAAAGTCTTCGATTTTAATAATAGGATTTTTGAGATCATTTTCCTCTTTTACTCTTTTCAAAGCAGTATAACAGAAAGGGCAAGCCGTTAGTAGAGCTTTAGCTCTCTTAGATTGATCGAATATTAACTTTGAGTTATAATCTGAGTTTTCTTTAAAAATAGAATATACTCCACCCCCTGCTCCACAACAAATACTACTTTCTTTATTATTTTCCATCTCAAATACTTCAATATTTTCAACTGAGTTTAAAATAGTTCTAGGTTCTTCAATAATAGGTTTTACTGCATTTCTTAAATGACATGCGTCGTGATAACTTACCTTAATTTTTTTATCACCATAACCTAGGTTAAGTTTCTTTAAATTCTCTGGAATTGAAATAAATTGTAATAAATGTTTTACGTCTATATTAAATTCCGACTCTAATATTAAAGGGTAATACTTAGTAAGGTAATTATAACACCCGGCGCAAATGGTGACAATTTTAGAAACATTGTTTAATTTAAACCAATCATTCACGAATTTTACATGTGTTTCTAAATCTTCTTCACTTGCAGTGTTATATGCCAACGCTCCACAGCAAGGAGTATTTTCGATTACATTGTAATCTGAATCTATGGTTTTGATAATCTTTATAGCATTGGTACAGGTATCCTTATATCTTGAATTTGATAAGCACCCTAAGAAGATTAATTTCGTCATAGTTAGATTAAATTGTAGTTTTAAAAAAAGATTTGATATTATTTTATTTAAGCTTATATCTGGTAATACTTAATATTAAATTAATTGAAATTTATAACATCTAAAATATTTAATAACCTATTAAAGTATTAACTGAGTTGATGATAATTCCAAAATTATTGGAAAATGAAGAAAAGAAATTCACATTATTTCTTAATAAAGATCGCTGTGGAGGATGTCAAATGTGTATTTCCGTTTGCCCCACAGGTATTTTAGAGCTCAGTAATGAATTAAATATGCGAATTGCCTATATTCCTCGAGTAAAAGAAGGAAAAGCAAACTATTGTACTGCATGTAGAAGATGTGAATTTGGATGTCCTGATTGGTGTATTTACGTCTTAAATAATGAAGAAATAAAAAATAAAAAAGCTAAAACATAACAAGGAGAGAAAAAGATGAGTATAAAGAATAATAAAAGGTATCTACCAGAAGGTAAATATGTCATGATGGGAAACGTAGCTATGTCAGAAGGTGCATTAGCTGCAGGTTTGAACTTTTTTGGAGGTTATCCAATAACACCTTCAACTGAGGTTATAGAGCATCTCACTAAACGATTACCAGAAGTTGGTGGAAGTTGTATTCAAATGGAAGATGAATTAGCATCAATCAATGCTGTTATTGGAGCATCATTAGCCGGTGTAAAAGCAATGACAGCAACCTCGGGTCCTGGTCTTTCTTTAATGGTTGAAACGATCTCAATGGCGGCAAATCTTGAAATTCCTTTTGTTTTGTGTGATGTTCAACGCGTTGGCCCTGGTAGTCATGGACCTGTTACTTCACCTCACCATAACGATTTAGGATTAATACGTTTTGCAGGTCATGGAGAGTTTCAAGTCATCGCACTCGCACCAATGAACTGCCAAGAACTTTTCGAATTAACCATAACAGCTTTTAATTTTGCGGAAACTTATCGATGCCCTGTATTTATTATCTCTGATGCTTATTTAGGACATCTTCATGAACCAGTTTATATTCCTCCGAAAGAACAAATAATTAAGAAAGTGATTAAGCGTGAACTACCTCAAGATTATACAAAATTTTTTTCTTATAAAGATGATATGACTGGTCAGTATGTTATCCCAAAGACTCCAATAGCCGGTACGGAATATTTCCCACCTACATCTCTTCATCTACCCCACAATTATGCAGGACTTCCAACATCTAATTCTTTAGAGTTTATGGAAATGTTAATTGAAAAAATAATTTCCAATATCGATAAAATTTCGATAACTGAAGAATATAGATTAGAGGATGCAGAAATAATTATTATAGCTTACGGGCTGCCCGTGAGAGCTTGTTATCGAGCTGTTGATATTGCTAGGGAGCAGGGAATAAAAGTTGGAATATTTAGGTTAGTAACAGTATGGCCATTTCCTGATAAAAAAGTAAAGGAGGTTATAAAAAATGCCAAAGCAATCATTGTACCTGAATTAAATTATACAGGATTTATTGCTGAGCAAGTAGAAAGAGTTAAGAAACTTGAAATTCCAATAGTTAAGATTCCCAAAGTGGGTGAGTTTCATCATCCAGAAGAGATTTTAAATGTTATTAAGGAGGTATCAAAATAATGTCAGGTTTAGGTCCAAGATATCCCACAGAGAAACCAGATCATCCATATGTCCAACATTCGTTTGGAGGTTTTCTTTTTGGCAGTTATAATTCTCTTTTTTGTGCGGGGTGTGGGTATGGTATTATTGGTCACCTATTTACTCGGGTATTTGAGGATGATAAATTAGATCCTTTATCCTTTCCATTAATTATAGGAATTGGTTGTTATACCCAATTAGTTACACTTGCACATCACAATTCTCAAAAAATTTTTGCATTACACGGTCGAGCACCAGCAATAGCTACAGGTATTAAATTAGCAAACCCTAAACTAAAACCTATCATATTCACAGGTGATGGGGATAGTCTAGGAATTGGAGGAAATCACTTTATTCACATTTGCCGTAGAAATGTTGATTGCGTTATCCTTATATTTAATAACAGTATCTATGGTATGACAGGTGGTCAAGGTGCCCCAACCACATTGTATGGCTCAAAAAGCACTACTTCCACTTATAAAACCTTCGAAAATAGAAGTGATGCTGTGAAATTAGCTTTAGCCGCAGGTGCATCGTATATTGCAAGAATAACAGTAGCACATCCGCGAACTCTTATGAAATACTTTAGAAAAGCATTAAACCATAAAGGTACTTCTATAATTGAAGTAATTACTCCTTGTTTAACATATTTTGGGAGTAAAAATCTTGATAGTTTAGGCGCTGAATATTTAGGCATTCAAGGTAGTAAAATGGATACGGGAGGAAAAATGATCGATTGGATTAAACGAAATTGCGTAAGGAAAAATCAAGCAAGGTTTATGGACGATGAGGAACTATTTAATCGATATATTATCGGTGAATTTCGATACGATGCTAGTAAACCCGAATATTCAGAAGAATATGCTAAAATTCAGAAAAGGAGTATGGAGGAAGATTAAATTTGAGTAGGTATGAAGTTAGGATTGTAGGATTTGGGGGGCAAGGGGTAATAATGCTTTCAAAAATGATAATTACTGCGAGTTCATTATATGAAGACCTAGCAGCTACCCAAACTGAGGCTTATAGTTCATCCGCTCGTGGAGGAAAATGCTGGGCAGAAATAGTTATAGACTTAGATAAAAAAGTTAAATTAATAGACTATCCAAAAGCGATGCAACCCTATGATTTCCTTATTATACTTTCAGAAGAGGCTGCAGGTGATGTTAAACCAGATCACATTAAGATAAACGGTAATTCTGGATTTTTAGTATGGGATACCTCTACAATCCAAAAATTTCGATCAGTAAAACGAATTAATAAAGCTATTGGCATTCCTGTTCAAAAAATGGCAGTGGAGAAATTTGGGAATATGGTTTTTGGAAATTCTATTTTATTTGGGATTTTTACCATCCTTTCGGGTATATTTTCTGAAGAATCTGCTATTGAAACTATCAAAAAATTTGTACCCGCGGCTACTCTTGATAAAAATTTAGAAGCGTTTGAATTAGGAAAACAGGAAGCAAAAGAATTTCTTAAACAATTAAAGGAGGTGAAAAACTAATTATATTTATAAATAAGACGCAAAAAGGCTGGAACGAGCTAGCCTCTGAAGTTATTAATACCGGAAAATGTGTATATTGTGGCGCTTGTGGGGCTTTCTGTGATAATATTAAATTTGACCAAGAAAGAGAAGTCCCAATTGAAGATGGTTCATGTAAAGATATCAGTACGTGTCGTGATGGGTTTGGTGTCTGTTATAATTTATGCCCTAAAACAGAAATTGATAATTTTCCTGTACGTCTTTTAGATCAATGGGTTTTCCAGAAAAAGCAGGATAAAATTCTTGGCCATTATATAGATATAGTTTCAATTAAGGTAACCGATAAAGCCCGAGAAGAACTTCCTAATGAAGCGGGACCTCTTACTGGCTTATTACATTCCGCAATGAAAGCTAAACTAATAGATGCTACAATTATTACAGATAAGGATGAAAATTTCAAACCAGTTCCATTTATTGCAGAATCAACTAAAGATTTAGTGAAAGGTGTAGGTTACAAACCATCTCAGGGGCCTGTTTTATCATTAATTGGAGAAGCAATCAATCGAAATCATACTAACATAGCTGTTGTGGGCACTCCATGCCAAATTCAGGCTTTAAGGAAATTGCAAAATCATCCTGGCTTTGACTTTGAAGCATACGATCTCGTTAGTTTAGCAATTGGAACGTTTTGTACTGGTACTTATTACAATCAAATACTCCATCAAATCTACTCCGAGAAAGGAATTATCGAAAACGAAATCAAAAATATACATACAGATAAGGATAAATTTAATTTACAGATTAGCACGCCTACCAATACTGTAGATATTCCCTTAAATTATATTTACGATAAAGCTATTAGAAAGGCGTGTTTTTCTTGTTCAGATTACACCTCTTCATTTGCAGATATATCAATTGGAGAATTTGGTAGTCTTAATGGATGGAAGACAGCTATCATAAGGACTAAAAGGGGTAAGCATCTCTTTGATTTAGCTCTACAGCATGGAATTATTGAAGCCCGACCACTAGAACAAGATAAAGAAGATTTGATACTAGATATTACAAGGAACAAGACAGACATCGTAAAAATTGAACATATAAAAGAACATTCTCCAGAAATTAGGAGTTTTATCTTAAGAAATTCTCGAATCGCAAAAGCATACCGCCCTGGTATGTTTGTAATTTTATGGATTCCAGATATCGATTTCTTACCAATGTCAGTCTCTAATGTAGAAGGGAACTTAATAGAGGTTACGGTTCAAAAGATTGGAGAGGGAACTATCAAATTGTTTGAAATGAATGTTGGTGACACAATTGGTATACGAGGTCCTTTTGGTAATTCATTCAATTACGAAGATGCTAATAATATCTTAATTGTTGGTGGTGGAATGGGAATTGCAGCATTAACAGCCTTAATCGCTCCATTAAAGCAAAATAAGAAGAATATTATCGTCACCATCGGTGCAAAAGATGAGCCTTCTCTCATTTTTGTTGAAAGACTTATAGATCTAATTCCAAATACAATATGCAGCACAGATGATGGATCTATCGGGAAAAAATGTTTTGTAACGGATACAATCGAAGAAATTTTAGCAGAAAATAATATCGATCTAATTATTACTTGCGGTCCAGAAATTATGATGAAACGAATACTTGAAATTGCCAACTCAAAAGAGATCGAAGTTCAAGCGAGTTTAGAACGAAAAATGAAATGTGGGGTAGGTTTGTGCGGTTCTTGCTGTGTTGGCAATAAAAATAATGTTACTATTTGCAAAGATGGTCCCGTGTTCTCATCTGCACAACTCAAAAGTTTTCCACAATTTGGAACTTATATAAAATAATTATTTATTTTTATTAGGGATTTTATTATTTTTAAAAAAATAGAAGAAATAATCTTGAATAGGTTATTTAATATAATTCAATAATTTTTTTGATGAGCAATTCAAAAACATTTTCAACATTCTCTCCAGATTTGGATGAAGTCTCAATAATATCAAAAATCTCAAATTGTCCTTTATATTTCATTAGGTCATCTTTTGTTAATACCCGCTGTGATTCTAAGTCTTTTTTACCACCTACCATCAAAATTGGTTTAAGTCCAACAATGGGACTAGCAGAGTGTCTAAAAATCGATATCCATTCTGATATATTATTGACAGTATCAATATTAGTTAAATCAACCATATAAATTCCTGCAGAGGCTCCTACTGAATAAGTTTGTAGAAGTTCTCTAAAATGCGCTTCACCCCCAAAATCCCAGATTTGTAATTTAATGTGCTTATCGTTGATTATTACAGATTTTACATGGATGGATGCTCCTAATGTTGGTTTAGTATCGATATCAAAATGTTGGGTTAAATAATAATTAATTAAGGTCGTTTTACCAACCTTTGACTCCCCAAATACGCAAATTTTGAAAGCATAATCAACTTTTGAAATGCTCAACTAAAAGAACCTCTCTTATACCGATAATCTCTTAGATTATGGTTAATATACTTTGATGTAAAAAAAATACGATTATATTTATTATAAATTATTTTTTATATAAATTTCTGCAAAAATTTTGCCAAATAGCCTCAAACTGATATATTTAATAAATAGAAAAGTATATAGTAAAGTCTAACATAACTCATAGTATCATTTTCCATTCCTAATCTAGTATTGTGCTTTCAATTTTTAGGAATTCCATCGGAGCAAGAGACTCCTACTTGACACAAACCGCAAGCATAAATATTAATTCCGTAATTTTTATTTATATATGGGATTGTTCCCATTACATGTTCGGAACAAATCATCTTGTTGTGAAATTTTTCATAGGAGATAGCTTTTACGGGGCATCTAGTGATACAATCTCCACATTTAATGCAATATTCATAGGGATCAGAGGGCCTATTTTTAGCATCTGAAGGTAATTCTATGTTTACAATGATACTTCCGCATCTCATTGCTTTACCCTGAGAGTTAATAAAACCATCCGATAACCCAAAAGAGCCCAATCCCGCTGCAAAACAGCTATGTCGGTGTGACCAATTTGAAGCCCAAATCTTTCTATTAATTTTGAACAGCTTATTCTCAAGAGTTGGAGCAAACGCATCAATCCCTAACTTTCTAAGCTCATCAACTAAGTGTTGCTGAATATTCATATTTGCTTGTTCTCCAAAAAGTCTTGTATGAGCCCATCTTTCTGAGGGCATAGATTTAGAATATATTAAATTTTCGGTCTTAGTTTTTTGATTAATGGGTAGAATGTATGCAATAACACTTAGAACTTGATTAGAATTCTCTTTATTTTGACTACTACAATACCAATTAAATGCTTCTGAAGGAGTAAGATGAAATTCTCCAATAATCTCTTTATATTTGATATAAATTGGATCATTCCCTGAAACAATACCAACAACCACGTTTGGCTCAAATATATATGAACCATCTAATTTGTTCATTTTATTACTTACATCGTTTTCAAGAAAGTTATTAATTTTATGGATGAACCATTCTTTAGTTACAATCATTTACCTTACTAATTTTATAGAGTTTTCATTTTTAGTTTAATTCCCAAATTTTTAATTACTAATTAATTTTTTTCTTATAGCGTGGAGAATTATAATCTGAAAAAAGGAGTTATTTACGGCTTAATTGCTGTCTTTACTATCGGGCTTCAACCAGTAATCAGTAATGCGAGGCCTAATGTTATTGATCCCTATCTATTTGGTGCAATTACAGCATTAATTGAAGCTATTTTATTTTTCCCTATTTTTCTATTTGAACGATATAAATTAAAGCAAAACCTAGTTAGATCGCCTGAACTGATGTTAAAAAATAAATCATTACTTCAAGGCTGGAAAAAAAAGAATAACTTCAAAATTATCATTCTGGTAGGATTGGTATTCAGTATAGTTCCAATTTTACTCTATATTGGTTATGAGCTTGCTGGGGCGATCAATAGTTCATTAAGTTTAAAGTCAGAAATTATCTTTGCTTTAATTTTTGGGTTTTTAATACTAAATGAAAGAATTACTAAATTGCAAATATTATATTGCGTCCTTCTATTTTTTGGATTAATTCTCGCTATCACGAATGGTTCATTTAACTTGATTGAATTTAACCTAGGGGCTCTAATAATTCTCTTGGCAGTAGGTTTGTTTACTTTAGTTCATACAATAACAAAGATTGGGTTTGAGAAAAATGAATTATTTCCTTCGCAATTAGTATTTTTACGGAATTTTTTTTCCGGGGTACTTTTAACTTTAATTTATTTCTTATTTTTCCCGGTTGAAAATATTGATATAATCTTTGAACACTTTCCATTTTTTTTCATAATGGCATTAGATTATGGTGTTTCCTTGTATCTTTGGTATAGAATGTTAACATATATTCAAATTGGAAAAGCCAGTATCATCAATTCATTAACACCAATAGTATCAGCTTTTTTTTCATTTATTTTTCTTGGGGAAATCTTTACAATCTTTCATTTTATTGGAATGTGTATGATCATTTTTTCTATTTATATGATTGTGAGAGAAAAAAAAAGCAAAACGAAATAATAAATACCCTAAAAATTATAGCTTTAAAATGTATATTCAATAAGTATTACTAAATTAATTATATTCGGTTATATATTTTATAAAAATGGATGAAATTGACCTTAAAATTATCCTCCTTTTAATGAATAATTCACGATTAACTTATAGAGAAATCTCAGAGCATTTAAATTTGTCTGTCAATGCAGTATTTAAACGAGTGCAGACATTAATTGATTTGAAAGTTATTGAGAAATTTGTTTCTAGAATTAAACCATATGCAGTTAATGCGATTTATACATTCATTTTTGGTCAAAGTAATTCTCATGATATTAATAATGCAATATCAGAATTAGGTAAACATGATAATACATGGCAGATTATGTTATCAAGCCGAAATTATATGTATATTGGTGCGGTGTTAGAAAATATTCATCAATTAGATGAATATGCTTCATATGTTTCTCAGATAGTCGAAATACAATCACCAAAAATTGGATTCCTTTCAGGTGTTCAATATAAATCCCCTGTGCCTTATATTATCCCAAAGTCAAGATCAATGAATTTTGATAAATTAGATTTAGAGATTATTCGATCCTTACATAAAGACTCACGAAAACCTATATCAGAAATTGCAGATGAGGTCGATAGAACCTCAAATACCATAAGACGGCGGTTAACGCGATTGATAGAGGAAGGCATAATTGATTTATCTATTAACTTTAATCCAGTAGAGTCGCACGATATATTTGCTCTTTTTCAAATAAATACTAGTCTGATGATAGATAAAAATCAATTTGCCAAATTTTTGCACGATAAATATGATCCAAACCTCTTTTATTGTTGGACTTTTAGTAATCATCCAAATCTTATTGTATGTTGGGTATGGGCCAACACCATGAAAGAGCTTAACGAGTTAGTTGAGAGGGTAAAAAGTGAAAAAATTGAATCGATTATGTTTGATATCATGTCCAATGTATATTATTTTGATACATGGAAGGAAAAGTTATTATACAAATAAAAAAAAGGATTTAGATTGAATATTATCTATATTACGCAAAATAAAATCCAAATTGCGACTCTTATAAAATGAATTATGTATGCAGTAATTCCCGTAAATACTATTACTTTTCTTAAAACTTTATCAGATATTTCAATATCCTGTTTTTTAAACATGAGCCATTGAATTAATCCAATTACTCCAGCGATAGCTGCAGTTCCTGAAATCAAGATCTCTGAGATTAAGAGAATCCATGAAAGGAGGGGATTTATTGTTCCAAAACAATCTCCCCCTGAACTAGCAAGGCCAATTGCTCGAATACAGAAAAATAAAGCACCTCCGGATAATAATATCCACTTTATTCGACTTAGCAAAACTTGAGTGTTCATTTAGTTAGTTCACCTCATTATTCATTTTTTCTGAGATAATTAATCCAATTTGCTCCATACTACTAAAAGTTGAGTCCTCTAGTGGGCCTTCTTTGTTAAGAACTATACCAGTAATTATAGAATGAATAAGTCGTATTTTCATCTGTTTTAACAATCTCACTATACGTTTAGCAGCAGAACCTGAAAATTTAAAGTCTGCTTTCGTTTCAAATGCAAACCCTACTTTGTTTTTCAATCTTAAATGTTTAATTTTGGATAAAAAGGATTTCATTTGTTTTGAAGCACCATGGAAATGAGTTGGACCCCCTATACCAATAAGTTCATAGTTATTAAGTTCACTGATCTCTAATTCCTGAATTGAAATGACGTCTACATAAACCCCTCCAGATTCTAATCCGCGAGTTAATGACATAGCGACTTTTTTAGTATTTCCGTACAAGGAATCATATAGGATGATAGCGTTCTTCATAGCATCCCCTCCATTATTAATTGCTGAACCATTTTATAATGTCGTCTGTAGAAAATCTTGGTAAAGAGCCGATGATTTCTTTTACAAAAAGGCAAACCATTTGACTTTTCATGATATTGTTGGCATACCTCACAATCTCTATGATTAGGACAATTCATTTTAGGACAAGGGCATAGTTTACTATAACTTATAATAATCACCTTCAAACAATTTTATTCTAGAAAAAGAATTGAACAGGTTATAAGAGTAAGTTCTAACTAAAGGGAATAAAACCGTTAAAGTTATGGATGAAAATATGATATTTTTCAACCAATTAGCTAATAAAGTAATCATCAATTATGGCTTTTATTCTAAAAAAAGGTAAAAATCCATCAATTGGTAAGCCTTTTTCTATCGATTTATTATCTTAAGAGGGTACATCGAATTATATGAGGATGATCGCTCCTATTTTATTAACACAATTTATTGGTAAAAAAATTGAAACGAAAAAGTTTAGCAGTTAAAGTAGTATTAAAGGGTTTAAAATCAACTTTTATTGTAATTTACTTGACATTAATAGTTGGATTAATAGCAGGTGGTCTATCAGCAGGAATCCTTACTATGATACCTGATGAGGCAAGTAAACCTTGTTACTTAGGATATTATGCACATTGCTCATTCACGCCATATAGTACATTGATCTTATTTGCTATGGCGATTATCGGAACAATTCTTCTGATAAAGTTAGTTAAATATTTCAAACACCAATATAAGAATTCACCTAAAGCCAAACCTATTCTTCAAGCATTAATGAATAAGTAAATTTCAATTATTTCTTTTTTTTTTGTAATTATATTTTAAACTAATTAATGGGAGTTTTTAGTTATATTCCTGTTAGGGGATATTTCCCAAATTTGTTAGCGGCTTCAATCATCCATTTTAAACGATCTACAGAAATCTGAGGATGAAAATTTGCTGGAGATATCATTGCTCCGCCATTAGGACCTAAAGATTTAACTGCTTGTTTTACAGCATCAAATACTTCTTCTCTGCTTCCTTTTACTAAGACATATCTTGTGTCTATATTTCCTGATAAACATAACTTATCGCCATATTTCTTTTTAACCCAATTTAAATCTACAAGAGGAGGTTCTAAGCATTGCAACCCATCAAACCCACATTCTACGATAAAATCCAATTGGCTAGTAATGTCTCCATCTGTGTGCAGAATGTATTTTCCTCCCCATTTATGAATAGCGTCTGCAACTTCTTGAAGACACGGTTTTACATATTGATCGAAATATTTCGGATGGATCATCGGTCCACCACTATGAGCGATATCACCACCCTCCAAAAAGATTTTTGCTCCACAATCTTTATAGGCTTCAAAAACCGACAAAACGAAATCCTTAGTGTATCTAAATCGTTCTTCTATTAATTTTGGATCGTTTTTTAGAGCGCGAACAAAATTTGTCATACCCATTCCTTGCCATACGGGAGGAAAAACTGAGGTTAAAGCATTCTGAGCAATAATACAGACATCATCTTTTATATCTTTGCATTTACGCAAGACTCCTTTGTAAAGTTTCTTAGCGCGATTATATTCTTCTTTCATATCAGGTTTTGGATATGTCTCCCAATCTTGCCTGTTTTTTATATAACCACCATAATAATCCGGATAAGCATTTCCATCAATGTTGCGAATTTTATGTCTTTTTCCGAATATATCGGTCATCTCTTCTTGGTTTTCGATAATGAAAGGAATATATTGGATTCCAATCCCATCAAACCCTAATTCATATCCTGCCCGCACAGACTTAGCCATAACAGAAATTTCGATATCATGAAGAATATCATTAATTTTGTCAACCCACTCATCAGGATATTGCTGTTGCATTTCATTGAATACATCAAATGCAGTTTTCTCAGGCTTTCCTAATATTAAGTCCGAAACATTACCATCAATGTTAATTGTATGTGTAGGAATCATATCTGGTTCCTCTAAATTCAATGCACTCCAAATTCTCTCAAAACTGTTCATAATAAGATCTTAAGCTTTATCTTAATTAATATTATTTTAAATTAACAAACCTTTAAAAATAAGATTTTTAATTCTTGCTTGCCTTTCTAAAATATCTTGGATAGTAAATTGAAGAAAGGGATATTTTTTGGGATAATAGGCAATCTTTTTGTAGGTTTCCAGCCTATTGTTGCAAACTCACGACCTCAATCTCTCGATGCGCTCATTTTCGCTAGTATGACATGCTTAATTGAAGCAATAATTTTCTTTCCGATTATGTTAATAGAAATAAAAAGAAAACATTCGAAGAGAGATAACCATACGTCGAGTAAGGAGATTCAATTATCAGTACTTCAAAATTGGAAAAAAAATTTGAGGCTTCTTCTTGTTATTGGTGTGATTTTTGGAGTTAATCAACTTCTTTTTTTTGTAGGTTACCAATATGCAGGAGCTATTAATGGGTCACTAACACAAAAAACAACTGTCTTCTTTTCATTGCTCTTTGGTTATATCATCTTAAAAGAAAAAATAACAAAAATGCAGATAATTTTTTCTATTATATTATTTTTCGGTTTAATTCTTGCGATTACGCAAGGCTCATTTAACTTTTTATTAATTGGATTTGATGCAATGCTAGGTGTTTTAATATTATTAGGAATGACATGCCTTTGGATGTATGGACATGCCATTACAAAACCGATTTTCAATAGAAATGAAGCAACTCCTATCCAAATGGTGTTTTTGCGAAATATTTTGAGTGCGATTATATTGATCAGTGCATATTTAATCTTTTTTCCCATTTCTAATTTCCAGCTTCTATTAATACCTATTAATGCATTCTATTATGTATTAATGGGTTCTGTTTATGGTGCTGGTTTGGTTTCATGGTATTTTGCTCTTTCTTATTTGGATGTATCTGTTGCAACGATTATTTTTTCGCCAACACCCATAGTCACCGCTATTTTTGCAACAATTATATTGGGGGAAGCCTTCACAGTTTTTCATATGGTTGGCACTTTTCTTGTAATTCTTTCTATTTATGTAATTTTAAAACAGAAGTAAAGAGATTTTTAAAGAGTCTTTATTATTTTTCAGATAAACCGTCATTTGTCTAATAAACTAATATAAGATAATCCATAATAAGAAGTATAGCCTCTAAATTACTCAGAAAATATAAAAAGCAAGAAAAATTCTAAATAAGTAAAAAAAAGTATACCTAATGGAATTAAAATGAGAATATTAATTATATATTTTTCGATGAGTGGGCGTACGAAAAAAGTTGTAGAAACCATTGTTGAAGGCCTTAAAGGGCACGAAGTACAAATTGAACGAATAGAGTATCCTATGAAAGCTCGAAATATTATATCAGACCAAGAAAAAATTTTAAATGGAGACCTTTCGGATTTCACATATAATAAAATTATTGAAAATCTTGCACCGTATGACCTGATATTTTTTGGTAATCCCGTTTATGGAGGACGTCAGCCAGCTATATTTGATGGCTATTTAACAAAAGCTCAAAATATAAATGGAAAAAAGTTTGTTATCTTTTGCACATGTAGATTTTTAGCGGGAAAAACTCTTGAATTGATGCAGATTGAAATCGAAAAGAAAGGGGGAATTGTGGCAAATAAACGGATCTTTAAGGGATTTTTCAGGATTAAGATGACAAAGGCTCAAAATTTTGCACAAGAATTAAGCCAAGAATTCCTATAATAAAATATAAACCTTCTATTTTCATATATTAATTGTTTTTGAGATTAACCAGTTATCTCCTGCTTGTGGTTCTTCACGATGATCATTATTTTTGCTTTTTAGATTTTTCTGATGTGATTCGATAACACCTTGAGCCCAGAAGTTTAATTTTTGAGTTCTTATTTTATTTTTATCTCTCCCCATGCTAATGTTATAAACAAAATTTACCTATATAAAAGTTAGTTATATAAGAGAAAAATACTCTCCAGCGGGAAAGAAAAAGTAAAAAATGTTATAATTAAAGGAATTTAGTAATTAATTGTGAAATATACTTCAATTTTTGATGTCATCGGGCACATCATGGTTGGGCCGAGTTCGAGTCATACCGCGGGAGCTTGCCAAATTGCTTATGTTGCTAGATTATTGTTTGGAAAAAAACCCAAAGAGGTAAAAATTGGTCTTCATGGTTCGTTTGCCGAGACATATAGAGGACATGGTACAGATATTGCATTATTGGGCGGATTATTAGGATTTACTCCCGAAGATGAGCGAATTAAGGATGCATTTGCTATAGCTAAAAAAGAAGGACTTATATATACATTTGAAGCTGTAGATTTAGGAGCAGAATATCATCCAAATTCAGTAAGCATTGAATTGATCGATAAATCTGATAAGATGATGGTGATTGGATCATCCATTGGAGGTGGAAATATCGAAATAATTGAGGTTAATGGTTTAGAAGCAGGATTTGGAGGAGAACCGAATACTCTTGTAATCTTAAATCAAGATAAAATAGGGGCATTAGTAAATATCACAAATACCCTTTCAAAATATAAATTAAATATAGGTTCTATGAAAGTATCCCGTGATTTAAAAAAAAAAATTGCATTAACATGGCTCGAAGCGGATTCGGAAATATCAAATGAAGTTGTTGAGGCATTAAAAATTTATCCTGAAATTATATGGGTGAGAATTATAAATGTTTGAATCAATTTCGCAACTATTAAGCGAATCTGAAGTACAAAAGATTCCTTTACATGAATTTATTCTTAAAGATGAAAGTGAGTATACGCATACTGCTGAATCTAAGATAATTGAAAGACTGAAAAAGTCATTAAATGTCATGAAACAGTCTCTTGAAAAAGCATTAACTAGCGATATGGAGTTACCTATAAAAGAGGCAAGTCATCAAGCAAATAAATTATTATCTAACGGGATATTCTTTGGAAATAATATGAAAGAAGCTATGGCTTGGGCCATGGCTATTGGAGAATATAATAGTGGTATGGGATTAATTGTAGCTTGTCCAACAGCTGGTTCTTCAGGTGTCTTACCTGCAGTATTATTTAAAGCTAAGGATATTTTGAGTAAGTCTGATGATGATATTTTAAATGGGTTAATGGTTGCAGCTGCAATAGGTGCCATAATCGGAAATCAAGCAATGTTATCTGGGAGTGAAGGTGGATGTCAAGCTGAAGTAGGGGTAGCTTCTGCTATGGCAGCAGCGGCAATTACTTACATAGCTGGAGGGTCTCATGAACAAATTAGTAATGCCATTGCACTTAGTTTGAAGAATCTACTAGGGCTTATATGCGATCCCGTAGCAGGATTGGTAATATCTCCTTGTATAAAACGAAATGCTATAGGTGTTGTTAATGCATTCACAGCTGCTGAGATGGCGCTTTCTGGGGTCACTTCAATTATTCCGGCTGATGAAATCATTGATGCAATGATGAAGGTAGGACGTAAATTACCTTATGAGTTAAAAGAAACAGGGAAGGGGGGAATTGCAGCCACTAAAACAGGAAAAATGATAAAAAGGAGAATTTTTTCAGATATGGAATAATTTCTGTAAACTCAAAAATTTGCATCATATACAATAAAAATCAGTGTTTTTTTAATTGTATATTTTTAAATATTTTAAATATTTTATAATTAGGGGGCTTTTTACAGTATTCTGTTATTTATAATTAAGTTTATTGTTCATTCGAAATATTTATATATTTACGTATATATGAAAAAATATAACAATATATATAAAACTTCATTTACATTCCAATATTTAAATTTATGATGAGTATGATAGAAAGTGAAATTATTACCGTACATAATCTGAAGAAATATTTTGATGATGTGAAAGCTGTAAATGACATCAGTTTTAATGTTTATAAAGGAGAAGTATTTGGACTTTTAGGCCCTAATGGTGCTGGAAAAACCACAACTCTAAAACTTCTTCTGGGATTACTTGAACCTTTAGGTGGAGAGATTAAGATATTTGGTATGAATCCTGAGCGAGATGAAGTTAAAATTAAAAGTCGTGTTGGATACGTATCAGAAGAACCTTTAATTTTTAAATCACTCACACCAAAAGATTTATTCAATTTTATTGCATCTATAAGAAAATTAGATGAAGAAGAAACCACTAAAAAGGTAAAAGAATATTTAGAAAGTTTGGAAGCAATTGATTATTATCAACAAATAATCGCAACCCTATCTCATGGTAATAAACAAAAAATGCAAATAATTTCCTCAATTATTCACGAACCCGATTTACTAATTCTTGATGAGCCCCTTTCAGGGCTTGATGCAAAAAGTGTGCGTGTAGTTAAAGAGATATTAGATATTCATACAGAGAAAGGAGGTTCTGTGATATTTTCAACCCACATAATGGAATTGGCTGAAGAATTGTGTGATCGTATCGCAATTATCAATAAGGGAAAGATTGTGGGAATTGGGACATTTGAAGAATTAAAACAACAAACGAATAAAATGGGAGCGCGGTTAGAAGAGGTATTTCTGAGGCTTACAGAACAAGATAATTCTGTGGTTGAGATTGTAAAGAAATTAAGGAAATCTTACAAATCAAAAATAAAAGAGATGGAATAATTTGAGAAAAAAAGATAAACCACTTTCACTTTATTCGTTATCCAAATATCCTTTACTTGAGATCACTATGGAATCTCAATATATGTCAGCAGGAGCACATCAAGCAAAATTATTGGAAAAATTTGAGAGGAATAAGAATTATGTGAGAAACCAAGTAATAGCATTAAAATTGGTATCTGCAATGTTAATGATCTTTTTTCCATTTCTAAGTTTTATATTTTACTTTGAACTTTTAGGGGAAATCAATGCTTATGCTCTTTCAAATGAAGGAGCAATTATAATTTTCGGTTCATTTATAACAACTTTTTATATCATATTAATCTTGTATATTGTGCTTTTTGGCTTATTTACTACTAGTTCTTTGATGACGGGTAATGCATTCAAGTGGTTGCAAACACTACCACTTTCAAAAGACAAAATAGGAAAGTTAGGGTATATGAGTTTATTTCGAAGTCAAGGGGTGATGATCATATTAATGATTTTTTCTTTTCCAATAGCATTATTAATAATGACCCAGAATATAGTTACATTTTTAATGAGTTTAATCTCTTCATTCCTTATAACAATGTTTAGCGTGAGTATCTTAATCATTGTAGGAGAAAAATTTAGTAGACTTTTTTCAGAGGGAGGAACGAAATCTAAAAAAAGAAATATTTTTAGGATTATATCTTTACTTAGTTATTTCTTTATTGCATTTAGCACGGGGCTAGTATTAAATATAGGATTTAATGCAATCTTTGACCTCATTATTTCATTAAGTATCTCACCACCGACGGAAATAATTGCAATAATACTAAGTATTATTCCCTTTCCTTTAGCTCCTGGATTTTTAGTGGGAATAACTATGATTCCTGGACAAGTTCCTATCGTTATTTGGTTCTCAACATTAATCGGGATAGCGATTTTTGCGTTTATAACCTTTATTATGTATTATATAGCCGTTAGATCTTTAAAGGTGGTATCAACTACTGAATTTGAATATAGAAAGGCTAAGAAACCAAAAGAGTTAGAACGAGCAATGGTAGAAATAGACCTTAGTATAATATCTCCTGTAAAAGCATATATCAAGAAAGATATTATTGCATCTACAAAAGATTATCAATCATTAATCTTTATTCTTATGCCTATCGTATTTCCATTAGTTATGCTCTTTTCAATGCAAATTCCTATATCCAGAGAAGTTTCATCACCGGTAAGTATTATGATTTTATGGTCAATTATCATTGGAGCTAATATCTTCATTCCTATTATTCTGGTAGGGGGTCTTTTAAGCATAGAAGAATCAGGTTCTTCAATATTGGCTTCATTACCACTGGTACCCCGAGATCAAATGAAAGCAAAAATATTATTGATGTTAACGATTCATAGCCTTTCAATGATTCTTATGAGCATTATACTAACGATTCAAACTCAATCAATCATTGTTTTAGGTCTAATGCTTAGTAGTCTTCCAATTATTTGGACCTTTTTATTACTAATGTTTGAAATGAAAGTTTCCTTATTCGGAAAAATGAAATATCGATATGTTCTGGAAGAGGTCAACACACGACATAAAATTATGAAGTGGATAGCCATGATAGCTGCCGAGTTAGGAGTATATTTCATAATATTAATCGCTAATTCAATTATGTTTACGTTATTTGGAATAATCGCAGCCATAAGCAGTGCATTTTTAATAGGATTATTCAGCTTAAGTTTACTAATATTTGGGTTATATAAGATGTTTCCTAAAGCAGAACAGATGCCAAGTTATGAAACAGGGGGATTTTTAAGGAAACAACCAATCATAGGTGCGGTTGTAGTTTTACTTTTATTCATTTCGTTTCCCTTGCTTGCTTCCTTTTTAGAGCTGTTCCTCTTGATACCATGGATGTTAAGTTTACCCTACCTTGCAATAATGACAATTGAATTTCTTTGGATACAAACATTCCTTGCTCTTTTACTACTAGTTGTTGTTCCAAAGGGGTTAAAACTTCTAGGTAAATCTAAATCCTTCAGGGATTATTCTAAGGAAATCGGAATATCAAAAGTTAAACCTGTTGGTAGGATTCTAATAGTGGGCGTAGTGACGTTTATTATTTATGGTGTTATAAAATTTATTGGTGCTAACTTATTAGGAAATTTTGTTTTTGCTCCTGAATTATTATTTGGAGAACCAAATCCATTGATTCCCGGGTTTTTTAGTTACGGGTGGTTTATCTGGATATTTATGCTTCAACCGGGTATATGGGAAGAATTTGCGTTTCGGGGAGTAATGATTCCAATGCTCTTGAAGAAATATTCAAAAATGACAGCTATAGTTACCAGTAGTATCTTATTTGGAGCAGCACATGCATATAATATCTTTTATACTGCATTAATTGGAGGAGATCTTATAACTGTACTATTTCAAGTTATTTATGCCTTCTTTTTAGGACTTTTGATGGGATATATTTTTATAAAAACAAAAAGTTTAATCCCTACTATAATACTTCACTACTTAATCAATACTATTGGATTGATAATTATATTAACTCAAGCAGAAAATATAATTATGTTGGGACTTTACACTATTGTTTTTATTGGAATTTTGCCTGCGATTATAGGCATTCTTCTTTTAAGGATTGTCTCTAAAAATTGGAATAGTAAAAATTCGATAATAGAAATTGAATTAGAGAAAAATAAAATAATGTGATTAAAAAATGCAAAAAAATATGATGATTTCTGTTCGAAATTTAAAGAAATATTTTGGAGAGGTTAAAGCCGTCGATGAAATCTCATTTGATGTTAAAAAGGGGGAAGTTTTTGGACTCTTAGGTCCTAATGGAGCTGGAAAAACAACTACTATTAAATTACTATTGGGCTTACTTGAACCAAATGACGGTGAGATTACAGTTATCGGTATGAACCCTGAAAAGGAAGAAGTGGAAATAAAGAGGAGAATTGGTTATGTTTCAGAAGAACCTTTAATTTTTAAATCTCTTACTCCAAAAGACCTATTTAGCTTTATTGCCTCTATTCGCCAACTTGACGAAGAAGAGGTGTCTGCTAAAGCTCAGGAATATATGGACAGTTTAGGGGCAAGTGATTATTATGAGCAACTTATCGCCACACTATCCCATGGAAATAAGCAGAAAATCCAGATAATAGCTGCAATACTGCACGATCCTGATTTACTTATTTTAGATGAACCCTTAGCTGGTTTAGACGCTAAATCCGTTAAAGTGGTAAAGGAGATCTTAGATATTCATATTGAAAATGGGGGTTCTGTTCTTTTTTCTACTCATATCATGGAAATAGCTCAACAATTATGTAATCGTATTGGAATTATTAATAAAGGTAAAATGGTTGGCATAGGTACAATTGAAGAGTTAAGACAACAGGCAAACAAATTAGGAGCTAATTTAGAGGATGTATTTCTACGTTTAACCGAACAAGATACTAGTGTAATTGAAATTGTGCAAAAATTACGGAAATCCTTCAAAAATGGTAAATAAGGTTCTTAATTGATATGAGTAGAAATAAGCTTGGACTTTATAAACTAGCAAAATATACGAATTTAGAGATTGTATTAGATTCCCAAGTGCAATCATCTGGAGCGAATCAAGCAAGATTGATGGAAAAGTTTAAGAAAAACAAGAATTCAATAAAATATCAAGTCTTTGCCATGAGATTTGCTTATGGATTCATATTTGGGATGACCGCTTTATTACTTGTTGTGTTTTATTTTCCACTTACTGAATTTATAAATAGTGGCACAATTTCAATAGAATCTATTTTATTTGGCGGAAGTATCATGTTTGGAATCTTTTTTGGGATGCAATTAGTATATTTGACGTTTATGGGTATGTTCGCAATTGGTTCTATGATGTCAGGAGAAGTTTTTCAGTGGTTTGAAACATTACCTCTCTCTAAAAATAGATTGCAAAAATTAGGTTTTATAACAGTTCTTCGAAATTTAGATCTCGCATTTATTATGATGATCCTATCCTTTCCATTAGTAATTGGAATTCTTAGTCAAAATTTCCTTCTAATTATAGTTAGTTCATTAATTTCAATACTTCAAGTAATATTGGCCTTCAGTGTTTTAATATTAGTCGCAGAGAAAATAGGGCGAATATTAAAGGTAGAAAGCATAGGATCTAAAAAATCAACAATGATTCGTGTTTTTACAATGCTGGCTTATATAATAGTAGTAATGTCGGCATCATTATTTATTCAATGGGCAGTAAGTGCTATAAGTTCATTTTTTATAATAGTTTCGGCAATGAATGTTTCCTATATTGTTATATTTTTCATAAGTATGATTCCTTTTCCATTTGCGCCTAGTATCCTTATAACTATGCTGATGGATCCTTTAAGTTTTCCACCTATTCAGTGGATACCAACAATAATTGGGATGCTTCTGTTAATATTATTAACAATGATTTTGTATAATAAAGCTGTAAAATCAATGAGATCCATCACTTCTTCAACTTTATTTATTGTCAAAAAAGCAAGAGAGAATAAATTAAAACAATCAGGAGAAGAAATAATTTCAATTAATAAAGTATCTCCGATTAAATCGTATATTAAAAAAGATCTCTCAATAGCTACTCGGGATATTCAGATGTTTATGTTTCTCCTCATGCCGATGATAATGCCGCTTCTTATCGTTTTCGTATTTGGTTTTATACCAAGTGAAGAATTTGGAGATGTTTTTAGTTATCTCATAGCTTTTTGGAGTTTGTTAATGTTTTATCAACCAATAATTTCCCTCATGATTGTATCAGGTTTTTTAAACGTAGAAGATACTGGTGCTACAATAACAGCGGCTTTACCTCTAAATCCTCGTGACCAAGCAAAAGCTAAACTTATATTACTTGTTATTATTCAGACGGTTTCCTTTTTCTTACCAGTTATTGTAATATTATTCATAACTCCCTCATTGAGACCATTTATTCCTTTATTTATTTCATGGTATCCAATTGCACTTTTATTTTTACTTAATGCTTTTACTATGAAGATTCGTATGTTTGGTAGAATGAAGTATAAATTTGTTTTAGAGGAGGTTAACCCTGAGAAAAAAGTAATGAAATGGACAGCTCTGATTATAACACAATTCTTAATTCTAGCGGGATATATTCTTATCGGAAGTTTATTCTTGTTATTTGGCGACCTAATAATAATGACAATTGTTCTTGCCGGTACTAGCTTAATAGCTATAATTCTTCTTATTTTATCTCTAAATAGTATGTTTCCAAAGGAGTTTGGCAGAAAGGAGATGATCAGCATACGTGAAAGCTTCCGAAAATATCCTCTGGGAGGTACAGTGGTACTTTTAATTTTATACGGTATATTCCTATTCTTACCCGGATTTATTGAGCTGCCCTTAATTTTTGTTTTAGATCTAATTCCAGATATCGTCTTATTATTGATTGATTTCTTTATTTCCTTTGGATTTATGGTTTTACTCTGGTTAATTATTGTTCCTCGTGTTATTCATCTACCAATAGGAAACCAAAAGCTTAGAGGATTTACAAAATCAATCGGGTTAAATTTAAGAGATAATCTTATACGAAATATCATGATTGGACTTGGATGCTCGATAATTTTCTTTTTAAGTTCATTTATTATGGCAAACATTTTTGGGACTTACTATTTTGACTTAGAAGTTATATTTGGTATTCCAAATCTTACAATTTTCAGATTAGGATGGTTTTATTTCGTGATAATGTTAATCCCCGGGATATGGGAAGAGATCTCATTTCGAGGTGTGATGATTACAATGAATTTAAAAAGATATACGGAGTTTACTTCATTAATTGTAGTTTCAGTAATATTTGGCTTATTTCATTTTGTTAATTTGATCGGTGGCCAAAATTTAATTGCTACAATTATACAAGCTGTTTTCGCCACGTTTCTAGGATTATTATTCGGATATATGTTCATTCAAACCAAAAGTTTAGTTCCAAGTATCATAACCCATTATCTTATCGATTCCGCAGGCCAATTATTTATGAATGCATATTTTACTAATCTTAGTTCATATTTCTTGTTCGCTATTTTAGGGATTGGAATTATTCCAATGATATTAGGAATGCTCTATACTGGTTTTGTAATGAAATTAACGAGAAAGAAGTAAACATTTCTCTCCTTTCTATTTTTTCTATTAATCTTTTAGTATGATATAGTTTAAACACATTTTTAAAACATTCTCAAGAGCTCCTTTTTCGATCTTATCGGGAGTATCGCCAGGTTGGTGGTAGAATTCGAGCATCTTTTTTAGATTCATTGCAGAAATATTAGCTGCTTTAACATTTGATTTAGAAAAAGCTGTTGCATCTGTTCCTCCGGTTATTTGTCCAAAAATTTTTTCAAATGAACCAGAACCTCCAAGAGATGAAGATTTAATGTTTATTTCAGCATTTTCTGCAGCTTTAATTAACTTATTTACAACAATCTCAGAGTGTTTAGTCCGAGTAGATGGTTCAAAATTTATAATGGATATATTTTGCGGGGTTTGAATGGCATCCATATTTATGCATTCGGTGTTATACTCCTTTAATTCGTCTATATGCCTTTCGACGTACCTGTAAGCACCTCTTAATCCTGCTTCTTCACACCCAAAAGATATCAATCGTATTTCCGTATTATTTGGAATAAGGTGCTTATTTTTTTGTAGATATCGTCCAAGGCCTAACACAATCCCAACAGCGCTCAGATTATCGACCGCTCCGGGAACTTTATTTGCTTTCTCACCGGAAGATACAAAAAAAAACAATGCTATTAATGCTGGGACTCCAATAATAAATAAAACTATAGTAAATACGAAAAAACCTTGGAAAACAAGTAAATTTACAAAGGAAAGGATAAAAATTAATCCAGATATAATGAACCATATAAAAAGAACAATTAATCCTAAAAATATAATGATTGGATATCCAATCTTAAGAACCTTTAATAAATTAAATTGGAGTGCACTATCATGGTGTCCTGAGAAAATTATGATTTTTTTCAGTTTTCCTATTGGCTTAAATTTACCAATTACATTCTGAGATTCTTTACTTTTAAATAAAGGATCGATAAATTCTCGATAATTAAAAAATTCATTCCATAAAATTAATATCGATAATAAATTAAGGATAAACGAGGTTATTGTTAACCCTTGTGTCCAATAAAAAGATAAATTGAACGATAAAAGGAAAAACAAAATAAAAGAAACTAATGTGAGTACAATAATTACTTTAATGAATCCTAAAAAGGCATGAGGGTTACAATGGAACTTTTCAATCTCGCTACTATCACAAACATTATCCATTTCATTCTTTATCATAAGAGCTGCTTTTTGTTCTTGGGGACTACAGGGCATCCTTGGTCCACATTTATCAATAATATCTTGAATAAAATTATACATAAAATTGGAATCTTCAATAGAAATATCTAACTTCATATTTTTAAGCTCTTTAACTGAATTTTAATTTCAAATTTGATCCCTAAGATTAAACTAGAAAAGCCTTTTTTAGTTAAAAATAAAACCTTTTGATAGTATAAAATATTAAATTAGCGATGACTAATTCAATTACTTATTATTATTATCCAAGATTTGATTTGGTTAAGAATGGCGGAAAGTTATAAAGAACTTGAAGTATCATGCCCAATTTGTGAAGTTGTAAAGAATATTCAAATTCCTAAGTCAATCCTTATTCAAAAAAGATTTGGTATAATTAAAATCCAAGTTCCTCAAGG
>Ga0180438_10002286_pt1 | contig 31768 bp, 51 predicted proteins | sample SS_ome_12_FD_132455 | JGI IMG/M metagenome (GOLD analysis project Ga0180438, IMG submission 132455) | Hypersaline lake sediment archaeal communities from the Salton Sea, California, USA - SS_3_D_2 metaG | ecosystem: Environmental > Aquatic > Non-marine Saline and Alkaline > Hypersaline >... | reverse complement strand
TTTGACACAAACGCGCAACTGATAGATGATGTCGCGTGGACTTGTGAAAACCTAGTAAGACATTACAATGTTCTAATTCTTAATTGGACTGTGCCACATTTTAGCAGGTACACGGCGGGGGGGGTTTGGTTCAACAGAGGAAAGAAAAGAACTGCGAAAAAAAGAGTGCGCCTATCTGTGCGCAAAGTTTGACCCGTTGGTTAAAATAGCTAAGAAACCGAATTGGGATTACGGTACGCACATTAGAATATTCGGCAACAGCAAAAACATAATTAAAGCACGCAAAAGAATTTTTGGTTGAAAAAGCTAGAATTGATACAAACCGAACACAGCGTAAAGATTGGCGACAAGTGCAAAGCATACAAACCAAACATTACGGAAGACTGCATATTCTACGACGACGGAAAGCCGATAGGTTTTTATATGCGAAAGCTACCTGCTAAGGCTTGTAAAATTGCAGACGTAGCCAACGCAGAATTTAACAGCCAAAACGTGCCAAAAACAGAAATGAGCCGAGGCCCGCAAGGGAACAAGCAACAAAAGGCACAGCGAAAAAAAGACGGCGTTGAGTTGGTAACACAGATGAGCGCGATACTTGGTGGCATACCGCCAAAACCACACATGAAACGGCCTTACCCTTCAATGAGTAGCGTGCACCAAGTCAAAACAGCGCAAACGTTCATAAAGGCTATGTTATTGCTTGCCAAAGAAAGCGAAAAACTAATAGCCGAAATATTGCCCGAACAATACCAACAGCAAAAAAAGCTATTTGAAAACGTACCTAAAGAATGGCGCTTTGCTAACCTGTTCACTAGTTCAATAAGCAACTACAATATCAGCGCGCCGTTCCATAGGGATACGGGTAACATACAAGGGGCTGTTAACGTAATTATCACAAAGCGACGCAATAGTAAAGGCGGCAACCTGCACGTTCCCGAATATAACGCAACCGTTGACCAATGCGACAATTCTATTTTAGTATACCCCGCGTGGAAAAACGTTCACGGTGTAACACCAATAGAACCAACATACGAAGGCGGCTATAGAAACAGCCTAATATTCTACCCGCTAAAAGCATTTCTAACAAAGGACTAACAAAGGTGAGCAAGAAGGTAAAACAAGCGCACGGCGGCGCTGTAAATAGGTTTGAAAAAGGCGAAAGCGGTAACCCTGCAGGGCGGCCAAAGAATATTGAAACGCTACTAAAGGAACATTTCCTAGAAGAACACAACCTAAAGTTGAGCAAAACGCAGGTTCAAGATATTATTAAGAACATACTAGGCAAGAACCGAAACGAGTTGATAGAATTAGCCAAAAACGAAGAACTGCCTTTTTGGATAGCGCTAATAGCAAACAAGGCACAACGCGATTTTAGCAGGGGTTCAATACATATTTTGGACGTGTTGTTTGACAGGGTGTACGGCAAGCCAAAAGAAGAAATAGACCAAACCGTTAACGGTGGCAAGCCCGACACGGTGGAAATTATAATAAAAGAACCAAATGAACAACAGGGTAAGCCGAAGCGAAAGAAATAAACGCATTGTAAAAAGGCTGTTGCGTATTGCATACCCACAGCGCAAAGATTACCACTACAAAGGGCAAAGGGCTAAAGAAGTTGACTATTGAAGCGACACGGGTTTTTAGGGAATTGTGGACTGCACTAAACCACGACAAGGTTCGCGGCGTTGTGCTAGAAGGCGGTTCGCGTAGTTCTAAAACTTGGTCAATCTGTCAAGCGATTTACCTGCTAGGCATAAACAGCCCGAAACGTTTTGCAATTGCCCGCCTACGCCGTACGTGGATAAAACCAACCGTACTAGACACCTTTAAAAAAGTGTTTAACAGCCTTGACCAATGGCAAGACGAAGACTTTAATAAAAGCGAACTAACTTACAAGCACTACGGTTCTTCTTTTGAGTTTTACGGCCTAGACGATTCGCAAAAGTTGCACGGTATTGAAACCGATTTTTTTTGGCTTAACGAAGCAATAGAAACAAGCAAAGATTCTTTTGACCAATTAGAACAGCGTTGCAGGGGCAAATGGATAATAGACTACAACCCAAGCACCGACGACCATTGGATTTATGATAGTGTGCTAAAAAGGCCCGACGTTGTTTACATACATTCAACAATGCTAGACAACACCTTTCTAGACGACCATATACGCAACAAAATACTGTCATACGAACCAACGCCCGACAACATTGTAAGGGGCACGGCTGACGACTATAAATGGAAGGTGTACGGCTTAGGCCAACGCGCGCGCAGGGAAGGGGCTATTTACACCAATTGGAACGAAACGAAGGATTGGCCAACGGGTTACAAGTGGAAAGCCTATGGCCTTGACTTTGGGTTTACGCATGACCCGACCGCGCTTGTGGAAGTTTGGTATAACGACGGCAAACTGTGGGTTAGGGAACTGTTATACGAAACAGGTTTAATGAACGCCGATATTGCCAACAGGTGCAAACTAAAACCGAATGACGAAATAATTGCCGACAGCGCAGAACCTAAGTCGATTGAAGAAATACGGCGGCACGGGTTTAGGATTAGGGGCGTAAAAAAGGGCACGGATTCGGTACGTGCAGGCATAGACAAATTGAAAAGCGTGCAAATAATGGTACACCAAGATTCAATAAATGTTATACGTGAATTAAAGGCGTACGCGTGGAAACGCGACTTTAAAACAAACCAAGCAACCAACGTTCCCGAAGACGCAAATAACCACGCTATGGACGCGCTTAGGTACGTGGCGATGGAAAAACTAAACACCAACGCAGGCCGCTACGCTATACGCTAAAAAAAATATTCTCTTTTTTTCTTGTTGTTTTGTTGTGGTAACAAAAACTATTACTATATTTGTTTCATCATTAACGGGGTAACCCACTAAAAAAACAGAAAAATGGAAGTATTGAATTTGAGAAATGAGAAGGTAATGTTAACTGCAATGGAAGCAAAAGTTTACAATTCTCTTAAAGAATGGTCAGCTATGGAAGACTGTTTTTGTAACCACCCTAAAGAGGTGTCAATTATCACAGAGATACCAATGAGCCAATTAAGAGGAGTTATTTCTTCGCTTGTTCAGAAATGCGTAGCTTATGTAGATGAATACATGGAAGGTTGTGGCGAATGGGTGATTCTTTACAACAAATGATAATCCAAAGGGGCAACCATAAGAACGCCCCACTAAACAACAGAACAAGAGCCTCCAACTAGGGGGCTTTTTTTATGCGCTGAAACATAATTCGTATTTTGCTATTTATAGATATGATAGACAGGCTTCAAAAGATTTGGCGTATGCAACAGGCGTACACCGATTACCCAAAGGCGGCAACAGAAAACGCAAAACGCGCGTTACGGTGGGCTGAAAAAAACGGTTGGGGTTCTTGCGGTACAGGCGTAGGCAAGGCACGCGCCAACCAATTAGCAAAGGGCGAACCAATTAGCGAAGACACAGTTAGGCGTATGGCCGCGTTTATTAGGCATAAACAAAATTCAAAAAGGCCTTTGGGGCAAGGTTGCGGCCGTTTGATGTGGTTAGCGTGGGGCGGCGATGCGGGTATAAATTGGGCTAGAAGAAAGGTAAAGCAAATAGAAAATGAAGATTAACATTCCTAAAGATTGGGGCGGTGTAACAATACAACAGTTCCAAGAAATACAGGATTTAATAAAAGAAGGGTGTGAAGACAAGAACCTGTTAAACGTTGCTATTATTAGCGTTCTTTCGGGTTGGCCTATAGAACAGGTTGAGGCGCTTTCTGTAAAGTCTTACAAAAAGATTCTTTCGGTGTTAACCTTTATCAGCGAACCAATAACGGGCAAGGTAAAAAAGCACTTTAAACTAAACGGCGTTAAATACAGGGTTGTTTCTGATATCTACGACCTAACTAGCGGGCAATATATTAGCCTGATGCACTTTGTAAAAGACGAAGAAACTATTCTAAAGAACCTGCACAATATTGTCGCGCTGTTTTGTATACCGTACGAAAAAAAGTGGTACGGGTGGCGCAAGGGCAAATACAACGCACAGCAACACGAAGCAATCGCACAGGAAATGAAGCGTGCGACGATGGACATTGTGAACCCTTTAAGCGCTTTTTTTTTGGCCAAATACCTAAAGTCCGTAGAGACTACGTTGGCGTATTCGGTGAACCAATTGCAGAAAGCCAAGACACAGGCGGAAAAAGAGTTAGCACGTTTGAATCAAGATACGGATGGTTAAACGTGGTTAATAACCTAAGCAACGATGACGCTACAAAGTGGAACTATTTTTTTGAATTAAAACTGAAAGAATTTTTAAACATAGTTGCGTTCCAAAAGGCTAAACAGGCTAACGAATACCATAAGATGAAACAAAATGGCTCATGAGAAATTAGTGCAAACGCTAAACCGCTACAGGGCCGAATATATTAAGGCCATACAGCGCAACATACAGAAGCAGGATATTGTCGCTTCGGGTAATTTGGGCGACAGCCTAACCATAGACAAACAACCGAAAATAAAACTGTTCGGCAAGGTTTACAAAATGGCCATAACGATGGCCGAATACGGTAGCTATATAGACAAAGGTGTAAGCGGTACGAAGGTTAAATATGACACGCCTTTTACCTTTACTAAACAGCCGCCCGTATCAGCGATAAAACGTTGGCTAAGCCGTAGAAACGTGGCAATGAAGCTAACAGGCCTTGACCAAGATATGACCGAAAGCGAAATAGACGGTTTGGCCTTTGGCATAGCGCGCAATAAAAAACTGTTTGGTATTAAGCCGCGCAAATTCTTAACGAACGCGGTTAACGAAGTAAGCACAGGCATAGAACAAGACATAACCAAAGCAATAAAAGAAGATACCGTACTAAGGATAGACGATATAAACAAAAGACTAAAGAAAAAGTAATGGCCATTTTCCTAACCCAAAACGGCGAACCTGATGCGTATGGACTAGCATACAACGACAACGCGTACGTGATTAAAACAACCAACTACACGCCAACGGTGCGTTTCCGTATTGCTATCCTTCCCGAAAATTACCCTATAGAAGCAGGTATAGGACAGGTTCGCGTATACCCAACACGCGCCGAAGACGGCGGCACGGTGTATCTTGACCGCGCTTTTTTTGACCCTAGCAGGTTCTTACAACCGTACGTTAAGGGCCAAGTAGATATTCAAGGCGCTAACCATAACGGGTTCTTTGTGGCCAACCAAATACATAAAGAATATAGACTTGTAATACAAGAAGAAGAAAAAGACGCGAACGGTGTGTATCAAGGCGGCGACCTAATATTTACCAAACTAAAAAGCGTGTGGAACGGTGTGCGAAACGAAATAGATTGGCTAGATTTTAATTACCTAGACTATATCATAAACAACAGCGCAAGCAACACAAAAAAATTCTTAACGGATTCGCCGCGTACCGTGCGCATAGACAGCGCCCAAAGCTATCATCTATACTTTATTGCTAACGAACGGTTCGGCGCTTACCAATACAATATAAAGGCGTATTCGGGCCTAAACGCTTCGGGTTCGCTGTTAGCCGACGGGGTTGTTTCTAACAATATTGCAACAGCCGATTCGTGGGATAAAATCTATTTTAGAATACCTGTAGGGCCTTACGATATTGGTAACATAGACCCAAGCCTTTACACCGATTCGCTACTAGGTTCAACACCGTCAACAGCGCTAAACAACGCAAAAAGCTATACCATACACCTAGAAGACAACACCAACACGCAGACGAGCGAACGGTTTACGTTTAACGTTGGCGAAACCTGCACCAAATACAACACCGTTAGAATACACTTCCTAAACCGTTTAGGGGGATATGACGCGTTTAACTTTTATCTAAAGTCTATACATACCACAGAAATAAAAAAAGACAGCTACGACCAAGAAAAACACGATTGGACGGGCAACAGGTACACGTATACCAAAGCGGCACGCGGTAAAACGGATTACAACGTAGGTTTAAACAAGCGGCTAACGGTTAACACGGATTATTTAAGTGAGGCCGAAAGTATTTGGCTAGAAGATTTGGTAACAAGTCCAAGCCTTTACATAGAAGAAAACAACGAACTAATTGCGGTTAATATTGACGAACGTAGTGTTACAAAGAAAACAACACTAAACGACAAGTTAATGCAATACACGTTTCAAATAAATTACTCAATCAAAAACAGGCGACAACGTGGTTGAAGTTAGAATAGAGGGGCGGCGCTTAGACGTATTTGAAGGGTTTGACTTTTCATTCAACTACGGTATTGCGGACATACGTAACCCCGAAAAGCGGTCAACAGAATACAGCAAAACAATAAAGTGTCCTGCGACACAAAATAACGATGAACTGTTTGGCCACATTTACGACGTAAACATTGCAAACAATTACAATGCTAACATTGCTAATATTAGCGTCAATTTTAACCCTAATAAAAAAGCGGATGCGCGGGTAATAGCCGACGGCGTTGAAGTTATGGCAGGCGTGATGCAATTGCGCAAGGTTATACAAAAGGAACACGCCTATACGTACGAAGTGGTTTTCGTTGGTAAGTTGCTAAACGTGTTTTCTACACTTGGCGACAAAGAACTAAACGGCCTTGACGCAAACGGTTTCCCTTACGTAGACTTTAGCGACCTAGACCACGCTTGGGATTATGGCCAAATTACAGGCAGTTGGAACAATACAACGGGCTACGTATATCCTTTATTAGATTATGGCGTTAATGAACCGTTTGAAATAAATAACGTGCCTTCATGGCGTGTTGAACAGTTTAGGCCCGCCGTTTTTCTATACAATATCATAGACAGGGTTTTTGACTTTGCAGGCGCAACGTATACAAGCACGTTTTTTGATTCGGCATTTTTTAAGCGGTTAATTGTGCCGTTTAATAACGAAGGGTTTACAGTAACAGATTCAGAACGGGCAAGGCGCGAAACAACCGCAAGCGTACAAACTGCAATTGATATGAACGAGCAATTTGCTCCCGATTATCCAATAGGCAACACCACTATCACAGATTGGCGTATAGACTTTGACCAACTTAGCGACCCGTTCAATAATTGGTCTAATGCGAACGACGAATACACCGTGCCGCAAGACGGGTTCTACCAATTTGCAACACAATTGAGCTTTAGAACAGAACGGATTAGCGTTACGTTTCCCAATATTTCGCAAACGCCTGTTAATGTTGTTTACATAAACGTACGATATAAACGTTACAACACGCAAAACGGGCAAACAACCATAATATCGGACACGCTTGCCAACGTACGCGGAAGCGGTACACCTGTTATCGGCGAAGTGTTTAGTGAAACGTTAGCCTTTTCGTGCCCTGCCATAGAACTAAATTCGGGCGACATTATTTGGATGGAGGTTAACGCCTACGCGCCGAATATTAGTTACGTGGTTGAATGGCAAGCCGACATCACGGCGGGTGTTTTTGAGGCGCAAATAGCCGACGAAACAATAGTGCAGGGGCAAACCATACCGATGAACGCGTTAGTGCCTAACATTAAGATGAAAGATTTGCTTCTTTCGGTTTTTAAAATGTTCAATTTGTACGTGGAGGTTGACCCAAACAACGAACGCAACCTGCTAATTGAAACGCGCGACACGTTTTACGCAAGCGGTACAACACAGGATTGGACTAAAAAATTAGCACGCGACAGAAACATACAAATAGAGCCTTTAGGCGTGTTAACCGACAAAGCGTATACATACACCTACCAAGAAGACAAAGACCACGACAACGCAAAATATCAAGGCAAATACGACAGGGTTTACGGCGACGCACAAATAGAAGTTGACAACGACTTTTTAAGTTCTAGCAAAAAACTAGAAATTGACTTTTCGCCTACCGTGTTAGTCAACGACCGTAATTCAAACCGTATTGTTGGAAGGATATACGCCGAAGACATAGAAGACGGAATAAAACAGACGGAACACAATATTCGCGTGCTGTATTACGGTGGGCTGTTGCCTAGTAGCCCGCAATGGAATTTTAGATACATACAGCAACAGGGGCAAAACCAACCGTCAATCGCTGTTGACGTGTTACAAGATTTTTACCCGTACGCGGGCCATTGGGACAATCCAATAACACCAACAGCCGATATAAATTTTGGCGTTACGCGTGAACTACGTTATTCGTCAAACGCGTATACGGGTGTTATGCAGGTAACTAACGCAAACCTGTTTAACGTATATCACAGGAATTATTTCCTAGAAATAACCGACAAAGACAGTAAGGTTATGACGGGCGAATTTTACCTGCAACCGACGGATATAAATAACCTAGATTTCCGCGACCAAATTGTAATAGACAACAGCTATTGGAGGCTCAACAAGGTTATGAATTACAACCCGTTCAAAGAAGGGCTAACAAGGGTTGAGTTGATTAAAATAAAAGAACCTATTACGTTTAACAAAAACAGTTACCAACTAGGCAAGTCGGCAAATATTAGCGACGTTCTAACACAGGTAAAAGCACCAAACACAAAACAGCAAAAGCGTTCTAATAACGTGTTCCCCGATTTTATGGGAACTGTAAAAGGTGCAAACAACAGGGTCGGCGAAAGTGCCGCAAAATTTATGATACAGGGCGACAATAACCAAGTCGGCGGCGGTTCTAAAAACATTACCATACTCGGCAACGACAACCAAGTAGCGGGCGGCCTGCACAACGTGCAACTAATTAACACGAACGGGGTAACTGTAACCGAATCCAATGTAACGTTTGTGAACGGCAAAGAAGAAAGCAACGTAGAAGTAATTGAAGGCGGTTTAAACACCGTGCGCGAACTAAACGCGGGAACAAACGTGTTTACTATAGAAGGCGGCGAAGATATCGTACAGGCACAATTTTCAGAAATATCTATTTATACTATAGAAGGCGGAGAAAACTAATGGCAACACAAAACTCACGAATCAAACTAAAACGGTCAACGGTTACGGCTACCGTGCCAACCGTGCCAAGTAGTAACGACCATACCGACGGAAGTTGGGTTGCGACGGATATTTACAAAGGCGAGTTATTTTACAACCAAGCCGACGACGTATTGTGGTCAAGGGGCGACGCGGGCGTTGTTTGCATAGGCGGTTCGGCTTCTGTTACGCTAACACCTGCACAGGTTAAAACGCTAAACAGCACACCGATAACAATTGTCGGAGCGGTTAGCGGTTACGCTATTGAGGTAGTTTCTGCAAGTGTTAAACTTGACTACAATACAACGGCATACTTAGGGGGAACTATTCTACAACTCCGACACGATGGTGCAGACTTAGCAATATTGCGTTCGGATGCTTTAGGTAGCACAATAACGAACAAGATGATATTTAACGAACACGTTTCGCCAACTACGCTAAACACCCAAATGTTAGACAATGCAGCACTTCAAGTTGATGTTTCTGCGAGTAACCCAACAACGGGCGATTCAACCGTAACCGTTTACGTTAACTATAGACTAATACCTGCCTAATGGCCGACAACAAAATAGCGTTAGAAGTTGATGTTAATATTGGCGACTTAGACGCGCGGTTAAAAAAAGTTGAGGGCCGTCTTGGCGACATAGGCGAAAAAGGCAAAAAGGCAGGTAAAGAAGTTTCGGCGGGTTTTACGGCGGCGGGCGCTTCGTTGAGCACCGTTGGCGGCCCTATAGGCGCGGCGGCAACCGCTATGAATGGTTTCAAGGCGTCCGTAACATCTTCAATTCTTGCCCTAAAGTCTTTAAAGGTTGCGTTATTAGCCACAGGGTTAGGCGCTTTCTTAGTGGCTTTGGGCGCTGTTGCGGCGGCGTTCAAAGATTCAGAAGAAGGCCAAAACAAGTTCAACAAACTAATGGCCGTTCTAGGCGCTATTACGGGCAACGTGCGCGACCTGTTTGCAGACTTAGGCGAAAAAATAATACACGCAGTTGAAAACCCTGTTGAATCGCTAAAAACATTTGGAAACCTAATTAAAGAAAACCTATCTAACAGGCTTGAAGGGCTTTTTGAGTTAATACCACAGCTAGGCAAAGCGGTTGAACTGTTATTTGAAGGGCAATTTGCAGAAGCGGGCAAGGTTGCAATTGATGCGACCGCGAAGGTAGGATTAGGCGTTGAAAACATTACCGAAAAAACCAAAGCCGCAATAGAAGCGACAAAAGAGTTTATTGAGGTTAATATAGAAGAAGGCGAAGCCGCCGCCCGAATGGCCGATATGCGCGCAAGGGCCGATAAATTAGAACGCGAACTGTTAGTTAAACGCGCACAACAGGAGGCACGTATTGCTGAACTACGTTTAAAGGCAAGGCAAGAAGATAAATTTAGTGCAGAAGAACGTAAGGCCGCAATAACAGAGGCCACACAGTTACAGGAAGGGTTACTCGTACAAGAAACAAAAGTTTTAGAACTAAGGCGCGACGCCCAAATTTTAGAAAACAGTTTTGCGCGTAGCAATAAAGAAAACCTAGACAAAGAAGCAGAATTAAGGGCGAAAGTATTTAGGCAACAAACAGCGCGTCAGAACGCACAGCGTATGATGCAACGGGAGTTGAACACCGTTAACAACCAAATAGCCGCCGAAGAAAAAGCACGTATTGACGAACTAAACAAAAAGCGTGATGAAGCGGCAAAGCACGAGTTAGAAATACTTAAACAACTAGCCGACGCAAAAATTGCGTTAATACAAGACGAAGAAGAACGCGAAATAGCGGCCGAAGAATTAAAGCTAGAACGGAAACTTGCGCGTATACAGGGCGATTCAGAAAAAGAAAAAGAACTACGCAAGGCCTTAGAAGATGAAAGCGGTTTAACAGTACAGGGGATACGAGACAAGTACAACCAACAAGAACTAGACGCCGCCAAAAAAACAGCCGACGAAGAAGCCAAAATACAACAGTCAAAATTTGATGCGGCTTCGGGCGTGTTGGGTGCGATTGGCGATTTAGTTGCGGCAAGCGGCGAACAATCTAAAGAAGCCGTTGTATTGCAGAAAGCGATAGCCGTTGCACAAATAGCAATTGACACGGCTAAGGCAGTTTCGGGCGCAATAGCACAGGCGCAAAGCGTGCCTTACCCTGCAAACCTTGTCGCAATAGCTACAGGGGTCGCGGCTGTTATTGGTGGCATTGCTTCGGCCGTAACAACTTTAAATTCTGCACCTATAGGCGGCGCAACAGCACCCGCCCCAAAAGACGCAAACGCCGCAATTGCTTCGGCGCAAGCGCCAAGCGTTGCACAGGTATCAACAAGCACCACGGAGCTAGCAGGCGCGCAACAGGCGCAACTTGCACCGATACAGGCTTTTGTCGTAGAAACAGAAGTTACGGGCAACCAAAACAACATAAACCAAATTGAATCACAAGCAACATTCGGAGGATAATAAAATGGAAAAGCTACCTGTTATATACCTAACTATAGAAGACACAGAAGAATCGGGCGTTGATTCTATTGCACTTGTTGACCAACCTGCAATAGAACGCAATTGGATGGCCTTTAATAAAAAACCAAAGCCGTACACCTTTGCAATAACAAGCGAAGAAAAACGTATCGTATCGGGCCCGCTAATGGTAGCCGATTTCCCTATCTACAGGCGCGATTCTGAGGGATACGAATATTACGTTGTTTTTAACGCCGAAACCATTCGCAAGATTGTATACAAGTACATGAAGGAAGGGCGTACAAACTCGGTTAACGAAATGCACGAAACATTCGTTGACGGTGTATTTATGTTTGAATCTTTTATTATTGACGAAACCAAGCCAACACCCAAAGGCTACGAGCAACTTCCTATCGGTTCTTGGTTTGGTTCTTTTAGGGTGGAAAACGACGAAGTGTGGCAACAAATAAAGGACGGCGACTTTAAAGGTTTTTCCGTGGAAGGCCTGTTTTCGGAAGACCGACAAATGGCAATAGACAAGGAAATTATTGAGGCGGTTGTTTCGTCTATGAATGGTTAAATGGCACAGTATTATTTTTTTTCTATTTACAAGAAAGCACCTACAAAATGAATATTACAGAATTGGTCGGGTCTAAATTGCCTGAGATTAAAAAATTGTTGTTTGCTGACGAAACTGTTGAAGCGGCTACCGAAGCAACCGAAACAACAGAAGACACAAAAGAAAATTTTGCTGACGCTAAATTAGTTGACGGCACAATTGTCCGCGTTGAACCTGCCTTAGAAGTTGGTGCAACCGTGCAGGTAATTTCAGAAGACGGTAGCCTGTTGGAAGCACCCGACGGCGAACACGAATTAGAAAGCGGCGAAGTAGTTAGAACCGAAGGCGGTGTTATTGTAGAAGTAATGGAAGCCGAAGTAGAAGAAGAAGCCGAAGAAGAAGTAGAAGAAGAAGCAGGTAAAGACAAGGAAGACGAAGAATATTCAGCTGAACCAAAGTTTGACGCCGACGCATTTAAAGAAGATATTCTAAGCGCAGTTTCAAACATTGTAAAATCTGAAATAGACGCTGCAGGTTTTGCAAGCCAAAAAAACGTTGAAGAAGTAACCGAAGCCGTTAGCCTTGTTACAGACATCATTGAGCGTATGGCCGCAACACCAAAAGAAGCGCCAACCAAAAGCGTACACAACCCGTTTAATAAAGGAACGGACTATGTAGACATGGCCGCTAAGATTAGCGCCGTTATGAAAGCCAATAAGTAAAACACTATAAAAAACTAAAAAATGGGATTTAATAACCTATCGGGAAACCTTTCAGCCTATATTGAAGAACAGGCGTTTCCACTAATCACAAAAAGTTTAATCGGCGGCCGTACGGCTTCTATGATGACGCCACAGCTAGGCGTTAAGGGCCCGACTAAGATTAACCTAATGGACGTTGACGTCGTTATGCAAGACGGAAGCGGTTGCGCTTGGAACGAGGACGGCGACATTACCTACACGCAACGCGAAATTGACGCAAAGCAGGTAAAAATTCAAATGGAGTTTTGCCCTAAAGAATTGAACGGGTATTACCTAAGAACACAGCTACCTGCAGGCACACACCAAGAGGCTATTCCTTTTGAAGAGCAGTTCGCGAACTACCTTGTTGCTAAGGTACAGGACGAAATTGAAAAAGTAATTTGGGGCGGTAACGCGACAACAGGTGTTGGAAACCTAAGAAGATTTGACGGTTTGCTAATTCCAACCGCTTCTTTCACAGATTGTAACCCTTCGGGAACTGACCCTAACTTTGGCGCGCAGTTGACGGGCTCTGTTAGCGTTGCTAATATCCTAGAAGTGATTGAAAGAATCTACGTTAACACACCTTCGGCGGCTGTTATGCAGGATGATTTTAAAATCTTCCTAGGAACAGATAAATTCCGTGTCCTTGCGGCGGCCCTAATGAACGGCGAAGGCCTTTCTTCTGTAGGTGGCCAATTGAACAACTACAGTTCAGATTTTGACCCGCTAAGACTTATCTTTCCGGGCACAAATATTGAAATTGTTGGTGTTGGTGGACTTGAAACATTCAACGCGGCTTACGGTATGTCTATGAAGAACGCTTACTTAGGTATGGACTTAGAAGCTGATTCTACACGTTTGGAATCTTGGTATTCGCAAGACGACAGAAAATTCCGTGTTGCAATGGAGTTCACGATGGGAACACAAATTGCATTTCCTGATCAAGTTGGGAAGGTAGCTATCTAATATAAACTGATTTAACGCAAGGGGCTTCGGCCCTTTGCTTTCACCCAAAAAAAACAAAAATTATGAGTTGTCCATTATCACAAGGTTTTGTCCTAGATTGTAAGGATGCTGTTGGGGGAATTAAGTCGGTTAGACTTGCGTCCCTTGCAGATTGGGAAGCGCAAACACCTGTATATGCTTCGGGGGCTGTAACTGTTACGCCTGTTGGAAACGCGTTTTGGAAGTACGAGCAATTGAAGGAAACTTCAAGCCTGACCGAAACGATTAACAGTAGCGCCCAAAACGGCACAGTATACTATACGCCCGAAGTTGTTATCGTATTGTCTAAATTACTTGCGGCAAAACGTAACGAAATACAATTGTTGGCAAAAAATAGATTGGTTGCGATTATAGAAACCAACGACGAAACGCCTACGTATTGGGTTGTCGGTTGCACAACAGGTTTAGAAGTTTCTGCAGGTACTTCCGCAACAGGGACGGCATACGCCGACCTGCAAGGTTATTCTATTACCCTTTCGGGAATGGAGCCTGCATCTATGTTCAGTATTAGCGCCGCAGACGCGGACGGTATGACGAACTAAATTTGTATCTTTGCTCTACTCATTTCTATGAGTTGTTTTCATGTTCTGTTGGAAAGCCCTCGCATCTTGCGGGGGTTTTCTTTTTTTGGCACAAAAACATAGTTTTTCTATTTATACAAAAAGACACTAATGGCGACCACAGTAACACCCGCTTCGGCAACAGTACAAATCACAGAATCGCTAACGCTTGCGGGCGTAGACAGGGGCGGTTCGCATACAAGAACGATTAGTAACGTGGCCGAGGCCGACCGTAGGGTTATGACTGTTTCATCTTCGGGCGAAACAGATATTATTGAACTAAACACAAACAACGGGCAGGGCAAGTTCGTACGGGCTTCTGTTCGTTACATACGTATTACAAACCTTGACAACACTAACCATCTTAGAGTAAGGTTTAAAAAAAGCGGCGCGGAAACTGCAGACGTAAAAGTAGACGCAGGCGCTACGTTTATGCTTTCAACGGGTTCAATGGACGCAGACACGTCGGCGGGGGCTTTTAGTGCCTACGTTGACATTGACAATATTAGCGCACAAGCTGACACGGCTAACGTGGATATTGAATACGTAGTTTTTGCGGTGTGATAAACATTGCACAAGATAGCGCCAACACCTTAGCGTTAACGTTAACCGAAAAAGGTAGTGCAACGTATTACCTATTCCAATTCGTTAGCGACACGACGGAAAATGTAGTTTACGCAGTTGCGCAAGACGCAAGCGCATACCCTAACCGTTACAACAAATTCACGTTGACCGAAGTAGGTGCGGCAACACCCACACCAACAAACGCCGAAATTAAGCTAGGAAACGAAGGGCAATGGAAATATTTTGTTTACGCAAATTCGTCTAGTTCTAATATAGACCCAACAGGTTTGACAATGCTAGAACAGGGCCTTGTAAAAGTAACAGGCACAACCCCAACGACCACAACCTACACGGGCGGAAATTCATCTTACGTAGTCTATGGAGAATAACATAAGCATACTAAATTTTGCGGCCCAAAAAGTGCCCGACTTTAAAGAAGAACGCGGCAAAGATTGGGTTATGTTTGGCACGGAAGGCGAATACAAAAACCGCTATCCCGAATACCTGCTAGACCTGTACCGTAGAAGCGCAAAGCATAACGCGATTATAAACGCGAAAAAAGACTACGTTGTCGGTAAGGGTTGGGCCGTAGACAATAAGGCCCTTAACACAGAGCGAACAGCCGAATTAGAGCAGTTCTTAAAAAGGCCAAACGCCTACGAAGATATGAACGCAATACTTGAAAAGGTTGCGTTAGACATGGAACTGTATAACGGGTTCGCGTTGGAAATTGTATACAACCAACTGAACGACAAAATTGCGGCCGTATATCATGCTGACTTTGCACGTTACAGAAGCAACGAAGACGGGTCGTGCTATTATTATTCGGAGGATTGGTCTAAGTTTAGGCCCGAAGTAGAAAAAATTGAAGCGTTTGATTGGAAAAACCCTTGCGGAAAACAATTGTTATACGTTAAGGTTTATCATCCCGACTGCAAATATTACCCATTGCCGACCTACTTAGGTTCTACAGCATATATTGAACTAGACGTAGAAATAGCAAATTTCCACCTTAATTCAATTAAGAACGGGTTCATGGGCGGGACGCTTATTAACTTCTACAACGGCGAACCTACAGCCGAAGAACAGGAAGCTATTGAGCGCCAAATAAAAGACAAATTTACCAACACCGACAACGCTAACAGTATCGTTCTAAACTTTTCAGACAGCAAAGAACGCGGCGCTGAAATACAACAGTTAAACGGCAACGACTTTGACAAGCGTTTTGAAATACTAAACAACACCGTACAGAAGGAAATATACGCAGGACACCAAGTTGTAGACCCTGCATTGTTTGGTATTAAAGAAGACGGGATATTTACAAGCCGTGCGCAGTTGGTAGATTCGTTTGAGTTGTTTCAGAATACCTACGTAAACAACAGGCAACAAATAATTGAACGCGTATTTAACCAATTAGCGGCGCTACAGGGTTTTGAAAACAGGCTATACATACAGGATACCGAGCCGATTAGTGTGCAGTTTTCTGAAACGACTGTTGTTAGCGTTATGACGCAGAACGAAATACGCGAAAAGATGGGCCTAGCCCCACTAGAAGAACCTACAGAAGTAGCGGCCTGCAAACACGGGTTTAACAGCGATGTTGAACAAAGCATTTTAAAGCACTTCCGCGAAACAGGTTCTAGCGATTACGAGTTTGTTACAAAACACCGCAAAGGCGTAGACTTTACAGGCGTAACTAACAAGCAAAAGCGCGAAGATTTTTTGCGTAAATATTGGTTCGCAGACATAGACCCAATTGATACGGCTATACTAGCAATATTAGAAGAAGAACCTAGCACGCCGTTTTTGGACATTGCGCAGGCCCTAGAAATAGACACGGAACGGCTTATGAGTGGCGTGCAGTCTTTGTCTTCGCTTGGCGCTATTACTATACTAATTGAAAACGTAGAAGACGCAACGCAACGGGTCGTTGAAGTAACCGAAAAGGGCAAAGAACTAATTAAGGAAATACCGCCTGTAGAAGAAGAATTTGTTATTAGGTACGTGTACGCGGCCCGCGAAGGCCAAGAACCTATAATACCAACAACGCGCGATTTTTGCCGCGATATGATTGCCATGAGCGCAACCGTAGACGAAGCAACCGACCGCGATGTTAGCCAAGACAGGTCGGATTCGCTTACGTGGTCGTTAACCGATATTGAAAAAATAGGTGTAGCGGAAGACCGTAACGTATGGCAACGCGGCGGCGGTTGGTGGGGCAAGTCGTTCCATTGTCGTCATGAGTGGGTGCAAGTGTTGATGAAAAGAAAAAAGAAATAAATGGCCAACGTTTTATTCATATCGGAAACATTCGTCAAGGACAACACCCTTCTTCACGAAAATATAGACTTTAAGTTCTTGCGCCCTGTGATTATTTTGTGCCAAGACATACACCTGCAACCCAAAATTGGAACAACCCTTTACAACGAACTAAAAACACAAATTACAGCGTCAACCCTTACAACGGATAACACAACATTATTGAACGATTATATTCAGCCGATGTTGCTGTATTGGGTGCAGGCCGAAGCGCCCGCCGCTATTAGTTACAAGTTTTTGAATAAAGGGCTTATGCAACAGTCTAGCGAAAACAGTTCGGTTGCTAGTTTGGATGAAATAAACTTTATTTCTAAAAAATACAAGGACAAAGCCGAATGGTATACCGAACGGCTAGTTAGTTACCTGCTAGAAAACAGCACGCTGTTCCCTGCATACCAATCGCCCGAAAGTGGTTTGGACGTAATACAGCCTGATACGCGTACCTATACGACGGGAATGTATTTAGGCAGGACGCCAAAGGTTATTTCACTTGAAGATAAATATGAAACGAGGCGCAAATATTAAAAACCAACTACGGTTGAAGAATTATGTATACTCTAAACGAAATATTCACGCTGATAAAGAACCAAGCAACGGCGCACCTGCAGGTGAACGAGTACGGTCAGGGCGACCTTTGGGAAATAAACCCGAAGGAACTTGACTATTTGGTTTTATGGGCGATTGAGGAAAGCGTTGCGCTAAACGAAAGAACCTTAACGTATAACATAAGGTTAATCGCGATGGACAGGGTAACAACAGGCGAAGAAAACGAAGAAGAAGTGTTAAGCGATACGTTGCAAATAATCTTAGATTTTGTGGCATATTTTAGACAGCTACATACCGAAGACGTAAGCATACAAAACAGCGTATCAATAGAACCTTTTACAGAACGGTTTGACGACAAAGTTAGCGGCCATTCTTGCGTTCTTGCAATAACACAACCATACAGCTACAATAAATGTCAAATACCAACATAAGATGACAGAATCACAAAAATTAGTCGGTGCGCGCGGCTCTAAAGTATTAGTCGGCACAGGCGAACACACAGGCCTAACAGGTTACGCGATAATCGTGCAAGAAGATACGGTTATTGGAACGTACGAAGTAGACGGCTCGGACGCGAAAGCGGCTTACGGTTTGGACACAGACCCAACGTTAAAAGCAGGCGCGTATATTGTTGTTCCTTCGGGAGACGTAATTACTAAAATCACTTTGACAAGTGGTTCAGTGATTGTATATAACGGATGATAGGCGTAGCCAAAATAGGAGTTTCGGCAAGACGCGGAAGTGGCGCGGCCGCACCTGTTAACCCCGACTTCGTATCTACTTGGAACGTTGCAAGTGATGGCGAAACGGTAACCTTGCCGTTACTATCGGGTGGCGTTTATTCGGGTACGATTGATTGGGGAGACGGTGGAGCAACTTCTTCGTTAAGTTATGCGAACAGAGCGCACGTGTACGCAACTGCGGGAACTTACACGATAACCATTTCGGGTTCGGATATTCAAGGTTTTAGGTTCGCTAATGGTGGAGACAAGTTAAAGATTACCGACATTTCAAACTTCGGAAATCTGACCATCACAACAAATCAAGCATTTTACGGATGCGCCAATTTATTTATAAGCGCAACAGATGCGCCAAGCATCACAACTACTTCGGTTTATAGAATGTTCATGGTAGCGTTAAATGCTAACCCATTGTTTACGGGAATTGAATACTCAAGCGTAACTAATTTTCAAGGTTATTCTCGTGGCGGAAGTGCTGGAGCAAGGTCTCAATTCGACAATGTAAACGTTTCAAATTATGATATGTCAAGTGCAACAAACATTCGCAATATGTTCCGTTATGGAATACTTGACCAAGATTTGAGTGGATGGGATATCACAAGTGTAACGGATGCATTGAACTTTATGGAAGGCTCGTCTGGTTTGTCAACTGCTAATTATGACGCATTGCTAATTGGTTGGGCGGCACAATCTGTTCAAACAGGTGTGACAATTCATTTTGGTGGCAGTCAATTTACATCGGGTGGAGCGGCAGAAGCGGCAAAGACAACTTTGCAAACAACTTACTCGTGGATAATAACAGATGGCGGAAGCGTATAAACTCAAGCGATGAACGAAATTAAATACCCTTCACAGCGCACGTATTGGATTGCGTGGACTGACGAAACAGAAGAAGCAGTTCAAGGCTACGGATGGACAGACCCAACGGAAGTTACTACGTGTCCTTTTTCGTGGCACATTACAACAGACGAAGCTGAATGGTTAGCGAAGTTAGCGGAGTTCGGAATAGTTCCCGATATTGATGAACAAGGAAACTTAGTGTTATAATGGACGCAATACTTGAGGCTTTAGCGAGTTACGGAATAGCGGGAATATTTCTTGCCGTGTTGGTTTACTATTTAAACAAGCTGACCGATATACACCGAGAAGAACGGAAGGATTGGCAAGACGCTAACGACAAGCACGTGGAAAAGTTTAGCGACGTAATAAGCGACAACACCAAAGCGTTGGTAGAAATGCGTTCAGAACTAAAAGAAAACCGTTGCAAAATGTAGAACAATGGCAAAAAAGAAACAAGCAAAAGACAAGTCTATTGAATTAGCCGTGCAGGTCATTAAAAAATGGGAAGGGTTTAGCGCCGAACCTTATTTGTGCCCTGCAGGTGTGCCGACAATAGGTTACGGAAACACAATGTATCCAACAGGCGAACGCGTTACAATAGAAGACCCTAAAATTGACAAAAAAAAGGGCGAACAAATACTAGCACACTTTGCGGCAAGCGTTAAAAAACAGGTGGAAGGCGTATTAGAAGCAAAGTTGACGGACAACCAATTAGCCGCGCTTATTTCTTTCACGTATAACGTAGGCATCGGCAACCTGTCAAAATCAACTTTACTTTCTTGGATTAACACAAAACCCGATTGGGATTTAATACCCGATGAATTTAGGCGTTGGAACAAAGCCAAAGGCAGGATTCTAAATGGTTTAGTTGCTAGGCGTGAAGATGAAATAGGGCTTTGGACGGGCAATTCAGAATTTATTTAATAAAAACGTTCGGGCCGTACCTTATGGCCTTTCTACTAGGTGTTATTGTGGCCGCTAAGGGTTGCAAGACCGCGCCTGTAATAAAAACAATTGAACGCCCCGTGCCGACAATTGAATACGTAGACCGTTGGCGAACAGACACCGTTAGATTCGTTAAACGGCAAGTTATTACAACGGTTGACACAATATACCGCGAAAAGGTAGTTAATCGCTTAGACACGCTGTTATTGATTGATACGGTAAGGATTGTAGAAGCGTGGTTGACGGAAGTAGCTAAATACGACACAGCTATAGACGAAACCTGCTATTATGCGCGTATTGCTTGGGACAATTACCAAAACCGTACGGAAAACCTAACTGTAAGTTTCCAACCCAAGAAACAGCCGTTACGTTGGGCGTTAGGTGTTCACGGTTTAGTCGGCCTGCAAAGTGATTTCAGCGAAAATTACACGCCTTTGTTAGCCGTTGGCCTGCAGGCAACAGTTAAAAAGACTTATTTTGGGCTAAACTACGGTTACAACGGTCAACACTTTGTAGGCGTTGGCGTAGGCCGAAACATAATAAACAGATGATATACAACGAAAACCCTATAGCACGCGAAGCAATAGACAAGCTCTTGAAAAAGAACGCAAAGATTCAATCTAACTTAGGTGTAGATTCAACAGAATTAGAACGTTTCCAAGCGAAAATAGATTGGGCCGACCTGTTGCGTAAGATACGTTCAATAGACCCCGAATTTGCAGACGTGGTACAACCTCAATGAGTGATTTTCGCCCACGTATAAAGGGCCAAGCGTTAGACGCGTGGCACAACCTAACGCGTAAAGAACGCCGAATTTTAGTTATTGGCGACCTGCACGAACCGTTTTGCCTAGATGAATATTTAGACTTCTGTAAACACACCTACAGGAAACACAATTGTAACCAAGTAATATTCATCGGCGACTGCATTGATTCGCATTACAGTTCGTATCACGAAACAGACCCCGACGGTATGGGCGGCGGCCAAGAATTAGAACTAGCAATAAAGCGTTTAAAGCGTTGGATTGACGCGTTCCCTGTTGCCGACGTTGTGGTTGGGAATCATGACCGTATAATAAGCCGAAAAGCGTTCACGGGCGGTATACCTAAAGCGTGGATAAAAACGTTTAACGAAGTGTTAGGCGCGCCGACTTGGAATTTTGCTGACCGTGTTGTTTACGATAATGTTCAATACATACACGGCGAAGGCGGCACAGCGCGCACCAAGTGCCGCGCCGACATGCAAAGCACCGTTCAAGGCCATTTACACACACAGTCTTACACGGAATGGTTTGTCGGGCAAAATTTTAGAATATTTGGTTGTCAGGTTGGGTGTGGTATAGACAACGACCGATACGCGTTTAGTTACGCCAAGCGCGGGAAGAAGCCTGCTATTGGTTGCGCTGTAATTTTAGGCGGCCACACGGCAATAAATGAATTGATGCAACTTTAATTTGAACTCAAAACCAAAAAAAGTTCAATTTTTTTTCCTTTGTTTTGTTGTGGTAACAAAATAATACTTATGTTTGTGTCATCAATTAAAACAAACAGTCATGTCAAAAATCAAATTAGCCTACGAAATTTTACAAACAATGCAGTTTTTAAACATACCTGCTGAAAAGTATAGCGAACTAATAGCCGAGCACGGTAGCCAAATTGCGCTTCATGCTTGGTGTGCAAAACAATTAAACAAGTAAACAACAAAAACAAACAATTAAAACAACAGAAAACATGAATATCACAAGAAGTGCAAAAGGGCTTGTAAATAGCTATAACAAGGCTGATAAAAGTCATACCGCAATTGCAGGGCCAAAACAAACTATCCACTGTTATGACAAATTTCTTGGTCATTACACGATACAGGCTTATCCCGTAATTGGAAAGAAAAACAACTTTACAGGAAAAATCACAAAATTTTAAAAACAAACAATTAAAACAACACAAAACATGAAAACAGTCAACGAATTACTAAACAGCACAGGCACAAATTGGGAAGTTGAAAAACTGCCATTGGTTGCGCACAAGGTTACAGAAGACGGCGTAAAAGAACTAGAAACAAACGCCTTTGGAATGTACCGCAACGACAACGACGGTTATTTAGGCACAGTAAAAGGCCGTTACAGTATTTTACAAAACGCGGAACTTGCCGAAATTATGGTTGGCATACAAAACAGGTTCGGCGGCAACCTAAAGGGCGGCGACCTAAAGCAAGGCAAAAAGGTATATTATCAACTAAGCCTAGCAGACAAAACAATAGGGCCCGACACTTTAAAGCGTTATATCACGTGCCTAAACAGCCACGACGGAAGCAGTTCAATCGGCTTTGGTTCTACGAATACGGTTGTAAGTTGCCAAAATATGTTCCACCTAGCTATGCGCGACCTAGAGCGTTTTAGACACACGGCTTCGGCTAGCGACAGGCTTGCAATTGCTGTAAAACAGTTTGAGCAGGCTATGCAAAGCGACGAACAGTTAATGCAAACGTTCGCAAAATTTGACGGCGTACAATTGTCAAGCGAAGTAACCGAGCGCGTACGTAATGCAATATTTGCCGTAACAGGCGACGAAATTAGCACGCGGAAACAAAACCTGCTAAACAAATTTGATTACGCTGTAAGCCACGAAACAGCCGAAAAAGGAAACAGCCTTTGGGGTTTGTTTAACGGCGTAACGTATTACACAAACCATTTAGAAACAGCCAACAAAGACGAGCGACACCTAATGTATGGACAAGGCTACAAAAAGAACGCAAAGGCCTTTAATATCCTACAAAAAGAACTCGTAACCGTAGGCGCTTAAAACCAAATGCACAGGGGGGGGTTAGAAATAATCCCCCTTTTTGTTGTGGTAACAAAAATGTTTTATACATTTGTGTCAACATTTAAAACAACAGAACAATGGAAACACTACAAAACGCAATTCAAACAGCACAAACAGCAAAGTTTAACGACACGCGCTGTATTGGTGTTATTATTTCGGGCGCTGTTGGGCGAGTAACCATAACCAAGCGCAACAAAAAATCATTCAGCTTTGACGGCACGGTAGGCCTTTTAGAAAATGGCAGGCTAATACAAACAAGCGGCAAAGCCAAATTTTGGAAACAGCTAAAAGACGGCCGTTTTGCCTTTAAGGCAGGCAAAGCCGTATTGACACTAGGGTAAAAACAAACAACTAAAAACAGAACAATGGAAAATTTAACAGCACAACAGGTATCACGGTTAACAGATGCAATTTTTGTAAGAACAGGCTTTGACCTTGATTTTAAATTGTTGGTTAACCTACAGGGCGAAAACTTTTTTACAATGGACGAAGCTATAGATTTTGTAAGAGCACATTTTCAGCATTGTCACGTTGAACTAAGCACCTTAGAACAAGCTATGTTAGGAAACGCACAATGGGATAACCACTAATGAAAACACTAAAAAAACAGAACAAAATGCGACTGAAACAATTACCATACAAACAAGCGTTAAAAACCTTTGACGCGATGGGCCTAAAGGTGGAAACCGTGTATATTACAGACCCTTCACAGTACGGCACGCACGCAATTTATTTAAACCGTATTGCAAACTATGCTAACCCGAAGTTTAGAATACTAGACACGGGTACGGAACACGTTAAAAACTGCATGAAGATAACGTACAACCCCGACAGGTGGGAAAAACACGAAGTAGAACACCTAATACGGACACGCCTTAGATATTTGGCGCATTGGTCAATGGGAAGTTGCCATAAATACATAAGGCAGGGCACAGTCAAAGAAACGTTAACTGCAAAAAAAATCTAAGAAAAATCTATTTATTTGTTGCGGTAACAAAAATATGATTATATTTGTGTCAACAAAAACAACAGAAAACATGAAAACAATACAAATCAACACCAACTCAATCAAAGTTCAGTACGAAGGCATGACATTTTTAGTATCTAAGTACGAAGACGAATTAGGGGTTTACTTTCTGAATGAAAACTTACAGAAGCAATACGCAGAACTTGAAAGCGTAAAGCAATCGACTAAAGTAGAACAAGCAACCAAAAAAGAATACACATTTAACGTTGACGCTTGGAGGGGTGACCAAATCACAAACTACAATAAAACTGTAAAAGCTGATAGTTTTGATGATGCTTGCAAAAAGATTGAAAAATCATACAAAAGAATTTACGATTACTCAGTAGTATAAACCAAAGGGGGCAACCATAAGAACGCCCCACAATAAAACAACAGAAAACATGAAAAAAAGATACCATTTTAACAGCAAAGAAAATTATTACGCGGCTCAAAGAAAATTAAGTGCCGCTAATTACTACCGAGGCGGAAACGGCAACCCGCCAAGCGGGGATGAAGCAGGGTTATACAGACGAAACGATGCTTGGTTGTTTATTGACATTGTAAGCGGTGATATTGAGTTGGAAGGTGGGAAACTTGAATTAGTTAAGCCAACTAAATACGTAGTAATAGACCAAGGAGGATACCTAGATTAAACATATAAAAACAGAACAATGTATTACAACACAAACAACGAAACAGGCAAACAGCTACAGGACTCACAGGCCAAAGCCAAAAGCCAAGACCAAAGCGTTTTAGAATTTATACAAAGCCACGAACAGCTAGGCGTAACACCCGAGCGAACATTGCGGCACTTTAAAATAATGGAGCCTTTGACTGAAAGCCGTTGGCATAATACGCCAATCACTTCAATACGCCGTTCATTTAGCAACCTAGCAAAACGCGGGTTAATTGTAAAAACAGGCGACACCGTAACAGGCGACTTTGGAAAGCAAATTAACCTATGGAAAAAAGCGCTATGAACCACCTACAATTTCAAGAACGGGTATTGCACGACAAGAAAATACCTGCATTTGTGCGCCTAGTGGCTTCTAAAGCACTTAACGACCTAAAACAAGACGGCGGCACTATACGCGTTGAGCCCTTTGTGTTTTGGCAAATAGTAAAATGGAGCGAAGCGCCTGTTATTAAATACGGCGTGCATAGCGCTGTTAAAATTGAAAACAAAAACAACCGAGTATATATACAAACACAAACAAAATGACAGAACAAAAAACAATTGAAAAGGTCAAACAGATTTTTGACAACCTGCCATACGGCGGTATTAAAGAAGTAAGCGAACGTTCGGGTTACCCAAGAAGCACCGTAATAGACGTTCTAAGCAATTACAGGCCCAACAGGCGTATTGAAGCGCTAAGGGTGTACGAAGCGGCTTACGACTATCTAGAGTTAAGAAAACTAAACAACAAACCACTAAAACAGATAATTGAAAATGAAAAAGCAAAGTAATTTATGGCAAGCGGTTAGCGACTTTCAACAGGATTGCCCCGTAATTGAGAAAAGCACACAGGCGTTCAAATATAAATACGCCGACCTGCCAAGTATTATGAGCGTTATAACGCCACTACTAAGGAAGCACGGTTTGGTTTTGTCGCAACCGTTGCACGGTAACAACATTAAAACCATACTAACGCACTTAGAAAGCGGCGAACAACTTGTTAGCGAATGTGAAATACCGCAAAACGTAGAATTAGCAGGTATGAACGCGTTTCAAACGCAGGGCTCGGCAATTACATATTATAGACGTTATTCGTTGTCTATGCTCGGAATAATCACTGATAAGGACACAGACGCGCAAGGCAAACAAGTACAAACAAAGGCCACGAAAAAGGTTATGACTGTTGGAAGCGACGCGTTTAAAAAAGCCGTGCGCGCAATACAAGACGGTTACGACCGCGACAGGATAGAAAAGTATTATGTTGTTAACGACAACGTGTGGGCCGAAATACTAAAACAAGCAGAATCATGAAAATACGATGTTCAGCACTTGGCAAGGTTATGACCAACGCCCGCAAGAAAGGCGAATTAAGCAAAACAGCGCAGTCGTACGTTAAAACGTACCTAAAGGAACAACAGTACGGCAAGCGCATATTCTTTTCAAGTAAACAAACCGTAAAAGGTAATATGATGGAAGAACAGGCAATACAACTATTGTCGGCAACGTACGACCTACCGTTTATTGAAAAGAACGAAACGCACTTTGCAAACGAATACGTAACAGGTACGCCCGACGTTATTACACCCAACGCAATACGCGACATCAAGTGTAGTTGGTCGTTAGATACGTTTCCAATTTACGAAACAGAATTACCGAATAGCGACTATTATTGGCAAATGCAGGGTTATATGTGGTTAACCGACAAACCTGTAGCGTTTATAGATTACTGCCTAATGGACACGCCGACGCACCTGTTGCAAAGCGAATACCGTATTGAGGCGCGTAAACAGGGCGTTGATGAATTAACCGACGAACAGCGCGACACAATAACCCACGCACTAACCTATTCCGACGTTGACGCAAAAATGCGTATTAAAACGTTTGAAGTACAACGCGACGAACAGGCTATAGAGCGTATCATTGAACGCGTAAAAGAATGTAATAACTTTAAAAATCAAATAATAAATAACTAAAAATGGAAGAAAAACAATTTTGCGGAAGCGCTAGAGTAAAGGAAACACAATACGGGCCACTAACGACCCTTAGTTTTAGCCGTAAAGACTTGGATGTGTTAAGTAAAAACCTAGAAAACGGTTGGGTCAATGCTGTTGTAAAAGAAAAACGCAACACACAGGAAGGCAAGCCAACGCACTACATAGAAGTAGACACGTGGAAACCAACGCAACAGGCGGCCGTTAATAACGCAGGCCCGTTGAATGGCGACATGGCAAACCAATTCAACGATGAGTTTAACGATAACCCGTTCTAATGCACGGCGCAACGTTTGAAACACAACAAGACAGGGCAAGGGAAAGCGAAACTCTTGCCCTGTTGTGTAAAGAAAAAGGCCTAACGTACAAATTGAACGATAAGTACAATATTGTAGACGCAAGCCTGTATAAAGACGGCAAATTGGTTGCTATTGCAGAAGTAAAAACCACGCACAAAATAGCGTATCACGACGCGAAACAGGCGGTATACATTGCGCTGAAAAAAATATACGGCTTGCAAAAAAGAAGCGTAGAACAACGCGTGCCCTGTTGTATTGTGTTTAGGTTTAAAGACTGCATTGGATATTTCTTTTTGCACGAACTGTACGATGCGCTTTGCGGCTATACAAAACGCGGCCGCCGCGATGGTTCGTTGTACGACCGTGAGTTGGTTCTACTAATTCGCAAAGAACAATTTACTTTAATATGAAAAAAACAGTATCGCGAAAAAAGCTAGTTGCAAAACTTGACACCGTATTTAGTCAATACATACGGCAAAGGGATAGCGTTGACGGTATTTGTACCTGTTGCACGTGTGGCATAAAAAAACCGATTAAGCAAATGCAATGCGGACACTTTATAACACGTTCAAAATATGCTACACGTTGGGATGAAGACAATTGCGCCGCGCAATGCGTGGGGTGTAATATGTTCAAACAGGGCGAACAATATAAATTTAGCATATTTATTGACCGAAAATTCTACGCAGGCAAGGCCGAAGAAATATTGCACGCAAGCAACAAAACAGCCAAGTACAGCAACGCAGAACTAATAGACATGATTAACCACTATAAACAAAAACAGAATGACTGAAAAAGAAAAAGAAGCTATTGAAACGCTTGTAAGCGAGTTTCGCGAACGGCTAATAGCAAATCACGAAATGATGCACAAAATGGCCGCAGAAGAAGGCTCAGCGCCTTTACGCTTTAGAAATATAGCGCAACGCGTAGCGGATTATTTCGGCCTAGACGTTGAAAAGCTACTTAGCAGGGAAACAAGGCTAAGCGAATACGTACGTGCAAGACGGATTATTTATTGGTTAACGCGTGAAGAATTGATGAACCTGCCTTACAGCCTTAACAAGTTAGGGGAATTGATGGGTGGTTTTAATCACGCAACAATATTGAACGGGTTGCGCAGGTTTGACGAAGACATGGAGTACGAGCGCAGTTTTAAAATAGACGTTAACAACATAATCCGCCCGATGGGTTTTGAAGTAGTAAAAAAAGGACAAAGGTTTAAACTACAGCACTATGAAAGAAAAAGTTAAACTAATGGCCCTTGACCTAGTAATGGCACTATTCGGCTACATACGTGAAGACTAACAACAAAACAGAACAGAAAATGGCAAAAAACAAAAAATCATTCGTTGCTTATTGCGATTGGATAGAAGCGTTTGAAGAACTAACCAACGAAGAAGCGGGCAAGTTAGTTAAACACCTGTTTAGGTACGTTAACGACCAACAACCCGAAGCGCCCGACCGTTTAACAAAGATGTGTTTTATACCAATTAAACAAGCCTTAAAACGCGATTTGGTAAAGTTTGAAACAATTAAAGAAAAGCGCGCAAGTGCAGGGCGTAAAGGTGCGCAAGCAAAACAAGCAAATGCTACAATTGCCAAGCAAAGCCAAGCAAATCTAGCTGTAAGTGTTAATGGAAGTGTAAGTGTTAATGATAGTGTAAGTGTAAATGATATAAAACAGGGCGCGCGCTATTTTGAAAACAACAAACTGAACGAACGTTTTAATACTTGGCTAAAGATGTGCAACGAACGGGGCAAGCAAAGGCCGCAAACAAGCATTGACGCAATTTGCATGAAGATGAATTACAAAACAACAGAACAAAATATTGTAGAAGTAGAACAGGCAATAGAAAACGGTTGGCTTAACATCTACGAAGCAAAACCAAAGACCTACAAAAAGCAAGAACAGAAACCAACATACACGCCGCCGCCAAGTGTTGCGCAAGCAATTAGCGGCCTGCACAAAAAACTAAAGAATGACTAAGCGGGAAAGGGTAATAATCTTGAAGGCGCTAAAGCGTTACAAGCCAAAGAACCAAGCCGAACGCCAAACCTTAAAGAAAGTACGACTAGAAATGTTTGGATATGAAGAACAACAGGTGCAGGCAAAGAAGTACGATAAAAAAATAGAACGCATTGTTAATTTATTATTGATACTTTTAACGTCAACTTTGTTTGGTATATCATTGATAATATTAGTTTTTAAACACTTTGCGTGAACGTGCTATAATAGACCTAATTACCGACGTGGAACTGCACGAGTTGGCTAAAAAACTAACGTACAAACACGCAGACGACTTAATACAGGAAGTTGCGTTAATGCTGTTAGAAATGTCAACGGACAAGTGGAATGAACTAAACGAAGGCGGGTATTTGCGTTATTACGTTGTGCGTACGATTATGAATATGGGGACAAGCCCCCGAAGTACGTTTGCAGTTAAATACAAGTTATTTGAAACGTTTGCCGATATACCCGAAGGGCAACAGGCCGAACCGTACGACGAACAGTTAGAACAAGACCTAACCATAGTTGAAACGCTTTTAGAAGACTGCTATTGGTACGACCGCGAAATAGTAAAGTTATGGATACAAGAAGGCTCTTACCGCAAGGTGCAAGCGGTTACAGGTATACCGTACAAATCGGTTGGAAACACAGTTAAAAAAACACTAAACAATTTAAAAGATGATTACGACGATTATATTAAACGCAATGTTGGCGGCTGTACTATCATTGATATTCGTGGAAATATTGATGATTGATTTACGTATTAAAGCCCTGTTAAACATACCCGAAAGCGTAGGGCTAAAGCCGTTAGATTGCCCGATGTGCCTTAGTTGGTGGCTAGGCCTGTTTATTGGTTTTGCTTGTGGTGGCTTTATGATGGCCCTTTATACGGGCGCAATGGCACTATTGTTTGAGCGTATAATCTACAGAAATGAAATAATATGACAAAGCAACAAGTTTTGAAGTTTGTAAAAGAACACCGCGAACAGTTAGAACGGTTTAAAAACAACTTTGCGCACGGTAGAATAAGCCGTGCAGAACAGCGCGCATATTTGGAGGCGTACCAATACGTAGACCCAAAGGCGCAGTTATGTTTTTCGTGTGGGCGTAGCGCGCAAATAATGGCGAACACAATGCTAGATTTTTACGAAACAGCCAAGCCAAAGAAGCGCAAAGCGAAAATCAAAAACAAATAAGATGAAAACACCATTGCAAGAATTGATTGAGGACGTTAAACGAATGGAGCAAGGGTTAGACGTTGAAGAATTATCTGCATACGTTTACAAACGAGCAACCGAACTACTCGAAATGGAACGCGAACAGATTGAGGAGGCTTATGATAAAGGGTTTGGAAAGTTTAAATCAAGCGAACAATACTACAACGAAACATTCAACCAAAACAAATAAGATGAAACAGAATAAAAATCATGAAAATTACGGGCTGTATATTACGCAAAACACCTATACGATGCAGTTCTATTGTTTTAGCCGCGAAGACGCAGACGCTTATTGGAATGGCCAACCCTGCAAAAAAGCAAAAGGCGCAACAAGTAACGAAGCACTAAAAAACTACAAAAATGGAACTTACTGCAATAACTAACATACAACCAAACGAAGACAACCCGCGCGTCATTCGCGACGATAAATTTAAAAAGCTAGTTGACAGCCTAAAGCAGTTTCCCGAAATGGCAAACGTGCGACCGATTGTTGTCAATACGGATATGGTTGTACTTGGTGGCAATATGCGATTAAAGGCAATGCAGGAAGCAGGGTGGAAAGAAGCGCCTGTGGAGGTTGTAGATTGGCCCGAAGAAAAACAACGCGAGTTTATAATTAAAGACAACGTTAGTTTCGGTCAATGGGAATGGGATAGCCTAGCTAATACTTGGGACGCTGTAAGCCTTACCGAATGGGGTTTAGATGTATGGCAACCCGAAGACGAAGTAGACTACGGTATTTTAGACGAAGAAGACGTAGACGGCGAATTGCAGGGTATGGCCGACGGCGTAAAGAAGGCAATACAAATTGAGTTTGAACCACAACACTACGACGAGGCGTACGAATTGGTTAAATTTTGGCGCGACCGTGATGCGTATGTTGGTAAGATGGTTATAGACTTTTTAAAGGCTGAAAAAAACAAACTGTGAAGGTTTTCACGTTTTTTTATAATCGGTTTAATACGGCGACAACTAGCAAAGCGTTGCACGAAAATCGAATTAAACATAGGGTTCTAATACATAAGGAAACCGACTATGATTTATTCAAAAAAGGTGGAACACTTTGGGGCGAAGGCATAGTTACAAATGCTGAAAAAGGACTTGCGTATCAACGCAACCACGCGTTAAATATGATGGATGTTGGCGAATGGGCTGTTTTTATGTGCGACGATTTTAAGAAGGTTGTTTCATACCCTAAACAACAAATCTTATCTAAAAAACTTAGTTTAGACGTAACGTTTGAAAACCAAAATCAATTCAGGTTAACCAAGCAACCCGCTATGAATCTGAATGAAATGTTCGAAATGTTCCCTAAGCTGATTGAATTAGCAGAACACAACAATATTCATTTGATTGGTTTTGGCCTGCACGACAACCCGATGAACCTACGAAAAAAATTTAGTCATCGCGGTTTAGCAGATGGGCGCTTTTGGCTTGTTAAAAAATCAACATACAAATTTGACACAAACGCGCAACTGATAGATGATGTCGCGTGGACTTGTGAAAACCTAGTAAGACATTACAATGTTCTAATTCTTAATTGGACTGTGCCACATTTTAGCAGGTACACGGCGGGGGGG